>JAEEGK010013571.1_pt1 | contig 18341 bp, 15 predicted proteins | sample 8958771 | NCBI WGS metagenome assembly JAEEGK01 (sample SAMN16246547, study PRJNA631951) | gut metagenome | biome: gut microbiome; feature: rumen; material: SC-attached | host: Bos | place: Iran: Karaj | collected 2018-10
ATACAACGCAGAAGTTCCTTAGTCAAGCAGATTTTCGAGTCTTCGTTTACGGTCACGTTTGTCAATGTCATTTCGAAAGTACCTTTAAGCGCATCCTCTTTATATGGCTTTACAATCCTGCGGTTTAATGATTGTTCACATTTCAGGTGTTTCCTGCGATAAAGCTTCGATTTGTGTAGCGGTATATGCTTTCTCTTTATGTATATGCTTGTTTTTTCGCAATTCTAATGGTATTATTAAGAGTAGCATCGAAAGCCTGACAAACTGTTTAGTCGGTGTGTGGGTCGAGGATTCTGCGGCGGTGAAATATCGCTTAAAGGGGGGATTCTGACTGAAAGGCGGATTTTGGCGTGAGTTATAACATCCAGATTCAGACAAGTTCTATACTTGTCATCATCCTAATCATGCTGTTCTTCTTTTGCAGCAAGAAGATCGGTCTTTTTACCGAGCGCGTGTTCGCCCGTATCCTTATCGGTGCATTTGTCTGCCTTCTGCTCGACATTCTTTCGGTTATCTTCATCTGTAACGATGACACGCTCCCGTCCTGGCTCGTCGAAGCTTCTTGCAAGCTTTACCTTGCTTCCATCATATGCATGGCGTTCGCGGGGCTTGATTACATTCTGACCGAACTACTCTCCGAAGCCATGTATCACAAGGTCATCCGGATCATATTTATCATACTGCCCATTCAATCCGTCATAGTTCTTCTGATGCCCATTTCCTGGTACCACAAAGACAGGATTGTGTACAGCATGGGGCCCACAACCACAGTCACGTACATTTTCGCCTTTATTTACATCCTTGCGACAATCTACCTGATCATCACAAAGCGCGACAGACTCAACAAGCGACGTTTTATCGCGACTTCCTCATGGATGGCTCTTTGGCTTGTCACAGCAACCGTTCAATTCCTGAATTCTTACCTTCTCATCATCGGTTTTTCCATGATGCTCGGCGTGCTCATTCTCTTTTTTCTTCTCGAAAATCCCGCTTCGCTGCATGATAAACGTGTGGGCTGTTTCAATTCACACGCACTCCTTCTCTTCCTTGATCAGGTTTTCGAGAGATCCGAGGATTACTGTGTGACTTCCTTCTACTTTGAAGACACAGTGACCGACGATGCACTCGGAACATCTTCCAACATCATGATGAACACGGCAACATTTCTGCATCGATATCGAAATATCGCGGTCTACAAGAACATCGAAAACGAGCTTGTCATGCTCTCAAGAACCAAGGATATTGCGGAAAAAGTTGTTACCGAGTACCGCGATTATTACCGCGATAATCTCGCCCGCATCGCAAAGGAACGCTCCCGTACCAAAGCAAGAGTGTCAGTCGTGACTCTTCCCGACTGTACGCTCGTCAAAAGTCCGGACACACTCTTCTCGCTTATACACATGACCCGTGAGGCTTCCGCATCGACCGCAAGCCTTGTCATCATGAACGTTGACGACACCCATCTCAGAAAGTATCACCGTTACCACGAAATTGCAGCCGAGATCAGAAGCGCGCTCGATGAGGACAGACTCGAAGTTTTCTACCAGCCTATTTTCTCCACAGAGCGGAATTGCTACGTTTCCTGCGAAGCACTTGCGCGCATCAGACGCGCGGACGGAACGCTCATATCACCCGGGGAATTCATCCCCGTAGCCGAAGATACAGGTTTGATCATCCGGATCGGTGACCGTGTCCTCGAAAAGGTCTGCTCGCTTCTCTCTATGCACAAAGATGTCGCCGATACTCTCGACTATATTGAGGTCAACCTCTCGGTAGCCCAGTTCAAGCAGGCGGACCTCTTTGACAAATTTGTCAATATCACATCACGCTACGGGATCGATCCCGCAAAGATCAATCTTGAGATCACCGAGACGGCCTCGATCGAAGCCAAGAACACTCTTCTCGACACAATGAAGCTTTTCCTCGACCATGGCGTTTCGTTCTCTCTCGATGACTTCGGAAAAGGTCAGTCCAACCTCATGTACGTTGTCGAAATGCCGGTTTCCATAATCAAACTTGATATGGACATGATCAAAGCATATTTCGTTGAAAACAAAGCCCGTCACGTCGTCTCCACCACAGTCAAGATGGCGCACGACCTTGGGCTTCATGTCGTTGCCGAGGGAATAGAAAGCGAACATGAACTTGATTCCATGCGAAACGAAAACATCGATTTCATTCAGGGTTACTACTTCTCACGCCCGGTTCCGAGTAACGAATTTATTTCTCTCATAACAAAAGCAGGCTGATGTTTGCTCTCTTCACTCAAATCTTTCCCGATACAATGCAAGCCGGCTGTTAAGTATTCGAGCTTTTCTTCCGATATTATTACCAACAGGGAACATGCTCAAAAAGCATATCTCACATTTGATAATCAGGCACGGATGCCGAAAGACCGACAATCTCCGAAATGCGGGTCAGAAGGAGCTGACTCTTTATCCGGGGTATCATTTAACGCCGAACGAATTCTGTTCAGCAGAAGGACGTGCCTATTATGAGGATCAATCAGGACAATGTGATCAATTATTCTCCCGATGCTTCCTTCCTTCTCATACAGGAAGAGGATGCTTTTTCCCGTCTCGAGGAAGGCGACATCATCACGGGCACTGTCATACAGAACGGGTCTTCTCCCATGATCCGTTTCGATGAGATTTCCAAGGAAATCCCCGCCGACCCCGAGCTGTACAGATATTCCGCAATCGGTGAGAAGCACGCTTTTCAAGTTGAGAAAAGCGGCAGTAAAGTCAGCCTTAAAGACCTCGGTGCATTAAAAAACAATGACGCGGTAAACAACATTGCCATAACCGATCCGAGAGATTCTTCTCTTCTTCGTCTCACCCGCGATTTCAGGGAAACGATGAACGATATAGAGTCCGAGGAAACAAAGGCTGCATCGGACATGAGCGAGGACGATGCTGTCAGGATCATCGACGAAGGTTTCGATCTTGAAGATTTTAAGGCTGAGCGTCTTGTCCGCGCCCTTGAGAGGATTCATGAAGGTCGCATCGAAAAGACCGATGATATTGAAGATCAGATAAGCAATCTGAGAGAAGATAAAAAAATGATCAAAAAACAGTCGGCGCGCACCGCTGCCGATCGCTACGGCAGCACGCTCCGCATGGCCGACAGACTTTTCGGAGAAAGTGTTTCTCCTTCAAACGCTTATACCACTCACGTTTCGAATACCTCCCCCGAGCCTGCTGTTTCCGGGACCACCCCCCTCGGCCCGGAAACCGGCGTGGCTTACACCGCCGCTCGCATTTCGGCAGAAAAAAACGCTGATACTCCTTTTTCATATACCCCTCCCCTCAATCCGGCTGCAACCGGGACAACCGAAATTGTCCCGGATGTCGGCACGGTAACGGAAGGAATCGCGATCTCTCCCGAAATCATTTCAGCAGACATCACCCCCGAAATTTCAACCAAAACCACCGGTACGGACAGGGCTGTCGGTATCACTCCCGAAAACGGACCCGCCGAAAACGGACCCGCCGGAAACAACTCAGAAACAACAAAAAGCTCTTTGGCAGACACGAACACCGATAATTCACCCGAAAGCAGTCCTATTACCGAAAGCGCTGAAACATCCGGTAGTGCCGCCCGCGAAACAGACGGTAACAAAACCTCTCGGGATGCAATATACGAAGGTTCTTCAATACAAGCAGCCGTACAGAACAACATGAACGCGTCCGAGCTGTCAACATGGCGCGAGATCACATTCAGGATCAGCATTGAAGAAACACGTCTTCGCATGGCCGGGATCTCGGGCAAAACAGCAGAAAATCTCGGTACAACATTTGACTTCGCATCCGTACAAAACACAATAAACAATCTCCGCGAAAGGCTCCGTTCTTTCATGGAAGACCTCTCACGCGAATGGGATATCGATGCAGGGACGACTAACTTGTTCTTCTCGTATGAAGAGACATCAAGGATTGCGACCGACACCCTCATTACAGCCGCAGAGATAGCCGATGCTCCCGTTTCATTCTACCGTTCGGCAATAAACGTCGGCACAAGCATTACCTTCGAAGCTCTCGGCGCGACAGCCGCTGACGAGCAAATATCCGCTTCACGTTCAGTCGTGACCATGAGCGTTATCGCTTCCTACGACGCAAGCGCGACAGAGGTTCGTGCAGATCTCGGAGACTCGATAAAGAAAGCTTTCGATCATATCGACGATGTGCTCACCGAAAACAATCTTCCCGTTACGGACGCCAACAAGCGCGCGGTACGTATCCTCGCCTCGGCAGGGATGGATGTTACCGCCGGATCGATCGAAGAAGTCAAATACTACGACGCAAAGGTCATGGACGTCGTTAACCGCATGACACCCGCCGCCGTTCTTTCGCTTATAAAAAGAGGCATCAATCCTCTGAAAGAAAGCATCGACTCGCTTGAAAACCTCCTCGACGAAGCTCCGGAAAAGTCTCCCCTTTCCCGCGAAGAACAGATCAGCTCCTTTCTCGTAAATCTTGACGAAAAAGGCGACATCAGCGAGGCGGAGCGGACAGCCTACATAAACATTTACAGGCTCCTGTACACCATAAGCCGCGATGACTACGCAGCGATAGCTTCCGTTCTTGCCGACGGCCGGGACATGACCCTCAAGAACCTCCTCACAGCGCAGCGTTCCCGCAGAGATTCGGGAATGGATGTTAAGATTGATGATTCTACATCTGTAGTGCATAATGATTTAGTCAATTCGATCTCGGCCAACCTTGAAGCCGCATTTGCATATAATAAACGCCTTACAAACGAGATCCTCTCCGAGGACGATCCCGAAGTAACGGACAGGGCGCTCAAAGACAGCGTTCCGGACGACCGCTACGAAGAACTCACTCTCGAAGAAGTTGCTTTCAGGCTGCGTGAGGCAAAGGAAGACAACGGAACCGGTCCCGCCCGGGCAAGAGAACTTGTTCGCTTCTGCATGAGCAGTTCTCCCGAATACAGGCGATTCTTAAAAAAGCTCGGTCTGAAGGACAGCGTAAAAAACACCATGGCGCTCATCGATGGATTGAACGGTGATAATCTGGGAATCCCCGCAGGCAACAGCGCATCTCTCACAACTGCCATGGAAAGCAAAGAAACCCTTGATGCATATGCTTCACAGCATTTAAGCGATGCCGAGAATAATGTAAAAGACATGTTGTTCCCCGACGAACAGACAAACACGCAGTCCCCGGACGGTGTTCTTTCGGCACTTTCACGTTACGATCTCTTACGAGACATGACAAAAAAGGAACACTACCGTTTCACCCTGGAAAACGGCTCGGGAAGCAGCATAAACCTCACCTTCATACACGACAGGGCAAATGCCGGGACGGTGAGCATTCACATAGCTGACGAGATGGTCGTTACCACCGCCTCCCTTACCGTACGTAACACTCCGAACGGAAGCGAGGGCGCAAGGGCATTCATTTACGGAAGCATCTCATGCGAAAGCACTGAGGAAACCATCGGCGCCGAAAAGCTTCTCGAAATCTACAGAGACAGAATGGCAGGCAGAGGCATAGATGCTTCGGGCATCACGGTACGCTCGGCAGGGCTCGGAATACTTCAGCAGCTCTCCGATCTGACGGGCATAATCCCGCCGTCATACACACCACCCGAAGGAAGCGAAGCCTCCTCGGGAACACTTTACGAAGCAGCAAGAACTTTTGTGGAGATATGGACATCTCCATACTGAAACCGGTCATCGACCGCATTTAAACCATATACTTTACAACGGACAACACAAACAGATAAATCGGAAAGGAACCGCTTATGAGGATCAATCACAACATCTCTGCAATGCAGACAAACAGTCAGCTCAGAAAGACAAACAAGAATCTCGACACCGCTCTCGAAAGACTTTCTTCGGGTTACCGCATTAATCGTGCGGCAGATGATGCGGCAGGCATGGCAATCTCGAGAAAAATGAAGACACAGATCGAAGGTCTCGAAAGGGCTTCGATGAACAGCAGCGACGGTATCAGCGTTATTCAGACCGCGGAAGGCGCATTAAATGAAGTAACCGCAATGCTTCAGCGTATGAGGCAGCTCGCTGTACAGGCAGCAAACGGAACAAATACCACCGATGACAGAATGTCCATCCAGCAGGAGCTTAATCAGTTGACCGCCGAAATACAGCGTATAAGCACTACCACCGAATTCAATACTAAGACCTTGCTTGACGGCAACATTGATAACAATTCTTATTCAAACGTTCCCGGTCTCGAACTGATCTACGCTTCCGACACCGTTCCGAGTGTGGAGTATCAGATGACTCTTACCTGTGACCCCAGACAGGCGGTCGTAGTCGGAGGCGAACCGTCCATTACGGAAATAGGCGAGGAAGAAGCCGGAACAATAACCATAAACGGATATTCCGTTTATCTCAGGGAAGGCACTTCTCTCGAAGATGCGTTTGCTTCGATCAGAAACCTCTGTGACTCAATGAATATAAAAGCATTTTTCGGAGATGCTTCAAGCATGGACGGAACTCCCGATACCGCAGGTTATGAAGAACTCGACATCGGCGACGGTAACCTTATCTTCATGTCGCGCGGCTACGGTTCCTCGCAGAAGATTTCCATTCAGTGCAACAATCCGAATCTTGCCGATGCATTCGGTCTTTCCACAGACACCATTACCGCTTACGGCGTTGATGCAAAAATAGAACTCGGGGAAGGCTTCTCTCCGACAGCAACCATTTCCGGAAGCGGCGACATCGTTTATGTGCGTGACAGCAACAACTTCGAAATGCGCTACCAGATAACACCGGGGACGGTTGGTACCGATTTTACCGACGCAACCGCTGACGGCTCCGAAGAACAAGATTGGGCTGCGGACGGCGATATCGAAGCTACATCCACACTGCTTTCCGCAGGCCCCATGTATCTTCAGGTGGGCGCCAACGAAGATCAGACCATGGAAGTCAGGATCCCGCGTACAGATCCCGTCACACTCGGCATTGCGTCCATAAACGTTTGCACACAGGAAGGCGCAGAAGCAGCAATCACTCTTTATGACAATGCGGTTAACGAAGTTTCGTCCATCCGGGCAAAGCTCGGCGCATATCAGAACAGACTTGACCATACCATCACAAACCTCGATGTAACGGGGCTTAACATGACCGAGTCCATGTCCCGCATAGAAGATGTGGACATGGCGGAAGAGATGACCGTTTATACACAGCAGAGCGTCCTCGACCAGGCCGGCACGGCAATGCTTGCCCAGGCCAATCAGCGTCCGCAGAACATCCTCTCTCTCCTTAACGGCTGATAAAATCCGCTTCCAATGAAAACCTGATTCATGGTCAGGTATCCTACAAGGAATCGGAAGCGTAATTACGCTTCCAATTAAAACCCGACTCATGGTCAAGTATCCAACAAGGAATCGGAAGCGTAATTACGCTTCCAAAGAGAGGAGTATGTATGACACAGGAACAGACAAAAGATTATACAAGACGTATTTCACAAGCCAACCGAACAGAACTCACGGTGATAGTTTACGACATAACCGCGCAGCACCTTACCGACTGTGTCTGTGCATTTGAAAATGGTGATATTGAGGGCTTCAGACACAGCATCAAGCTTGCTCAAAGATTTTTGTGCGAACTCATGTCGACGCTCGATCTTAAGATCCCTCTCGCGGTCAGCCTGCTTCGTCTTTACGAATTTGCACAGCGCATCATCGTACATTGCGACATTTCGGGCACCACGAAAAACCTTGATGTCGCAAAACGTATTATTACACGCCTCAGGGATTCTTTCTCGCAAATATCCTCTCTTGATACAGACGGCCCCGTCATGGAAAACACAGAAACCGTTTACGCAGGTCTCACGTACGGAAAGGGTACCCTTAATGAAACTGACCTTAATTCGGCCAACAGGGGCTTTCTTGCATAATGATCATTCGCAGTGAAGATGCACCGCTTCGCGCAATACACGGTGCAACAAAGATATTGGAAAAACATATAAAGAGAGCCGAAAAACATGGATATCAGAGTTGGTGACAGACTAAAAATGAAAAAGCCTCACCCGTGCGGATCGTACACTTGGGAGGTTTTAAGGATCGGAATAGATTTCCGCCTTAAGTGCGAGGGGTGCGATCACATAGTGATGACCCCCCGCATTAAGGCTGAAAAGAATGTCAAAGAAGTGATCCGAAAAGGGGAGCTTGATCCTTCCGAATCAACAAAATAAAATACGCTCCTCTGCGGCTGTCAGTCTTCCTTCTTTTCTGCGACCGCTCTTTTCGCTTTTCCGAACCTTGCGATGCAGACTCCGGCCACAACACCGACCACGAGGGCCACACCGCAGATGATCACAATGAACACCCAAGCATTACCGGCATCCGGGGACTCTGTTACGGCACCGCTCTCCGGGCTGCTCTCGGATACGGCGGCTTCTTTCTGTTCTACACCGGTAGTTTCAGTTTTGACTGCATCCGCTTCGTTCTCTGCCGCGGATTGTTCGGTTGCAATACCTTCACCTTTGTCTTCGGAAGCGGAAGCCTCCGCTTCTTCACCTGCCTTAAGAGCAGCCAACCTATCAGCCGGGACAACTTCGGAATCGGGGTTCTTATCATCCTCGGGAACTATATTGATACTCACATCGTCCACGAAGAAATCTGCATGTCCGTCTGTTTCAACATAAACGTATTCAGACGGAGTGTCCTTTGGAATCGAGAATCTGAAAGACAATTCGTCCCAATCTCCCGTTGTTTTGATTGCGGCAAGAGGAACCGCCTCGTCCCTATCAATACCGGAAATCACGGTTCCGTCTTTTGTCATGCAAAAGAATTTAATATCGACAGTTTTTCCGGCATATGCGGAAACATCAAACTTGAGTGTCGCGTCGTCCTCTTTCCTGTTAACCTTAAGCGCATATCCGACTCCCTCATCCTTCACGGTATGATTGGTGTTCATCTGAAGCATGATATTGGCAGTATGACCCGATCCTCTGGAGAAGAACCCGGCCTGCACGGGATTAACGGGCGTAAGATTTCCGTTGCCGCTGTCATAAGGCTCAAAATCAATCAAGGCATTCTTTACTTCCCTCTGAGTGGAAGCTAGCGTCATGTTAAATTCTTCTCCTTTTGCGGCAAGAACTATAGCGTCAAAAGCAGGCTTCTTTTCAAGGTTATCATAGAATATAAGGGGTGTTGTCTTCGACTTCCACGAAGATCCGTCCGTAAGTCCCCAGATCGTTACCGCAACGATATTTGTTCCTTTTTTCTTCTCCTCGATAAGTCTTCTGAAGAATTCGTAATAAGCTTTAGCCTGGAAAAGCCATCTGTTATCGTCATTTTTAGTTGCTTCGATATCAAGCTCGGTAACCTGAACCTCGCCCACCGCCTCACTGTACTTCTCAAGAGCGAGCATGTATGTGTCCAAATTCTGCTTGTCATTGATATGACCCTGCATGCCGACTCCGTCGACAAGCCCGTCTCCGTATATGGTCCCGTCTCCGTCGGGCTTGATCACGTCGCTCTGTACCATCGCGTGACCGTCATTGTACTTTCTCTGTGTAAGAAATGAAATTATATTATCACGACGCTGTGAGAACCACTCGTTGTAATCGTTGTAGTAAAGTTTCGGAAGAATGGGAGAAAGATCGCCGTCGGAAGAGAGACCGTAAAGTGACGCATACTCTTTTGCATATTTGACCGTTGCCTCCCTTGCAAAAAGAAATGCGTAATATATGTATTCGGCTCCGATCATCTCATACCAATGCGAACGGCGAAGACCGTCGCCTTTGGCATCATCGGTGGCTTCGTTGAGAACATCCCACGCGTAGATAACATCACCGTAGCCATGTGAATAAATAAATTCCATGACTCCGTAGATATAAGTCTTCATACGTTCGATCAGAGTCGCTCTGTCGACAAGGCATTTTTCGTCAAGCTTGGCTTCCCCGTTATTTGTGGGCCTTCCGCCTGATGTCGGCTTGAAATCCTTCGCGTAGATTGCGGGAGAATTCTGACTGTGCCAGAGCAAAGTATGTCCTCTCATCTTCATTCCGTTCTGTTTCGACCATTCCAGCATTTCAACGGCTGATCTGTCGGGCGTATAGAGAGTGGGGCTCGATCCGTCAAAATTATATGCGGGTTTCATCTCGTTGCCGCAGGTGATACTGTTAAATACGTTAAGAATGAGCTCTTCTTTGAACTTATTGCCGATTTCACTGTTCTTGTTATTCCAGTGCGAGATTGCTTCGCAGGCGCTGCCAACCCTAAAATAGTCCTTATAGAGTTCGGCAATGCTCTCATATCCGGATGTGTCGACGTATTCAATGGCGCTGACCTCATTTACACCCACAAATGTACCGAGCACGATTAAAAGTGCAAGGAACGACGCTACAATTCTTTTTTTCATACTTTCTTTTTCTTTTTGCCAAACAATCCGGCAAATACTCCTTTCTTTGTTTCCGGGAGCTCCCCTTCACCCTTTCCTTGAGAGTCTTTCCATTGTTCATATTCCGCATCAAGGTCGAAATCTTCCGCAGTAAAAACCGTACCTTTTGGGGTTGGTACTTCCGCATCCCCGTTTGCTCCGGCTTCTTCCGCGCCGTTATGCCCGTCGCCGTGGCTTTCCTCTCTGGCAGCGCGTCCATGCTTTCGCTTCGAAAAAGTCACACCGGTATTTTCACCGGGATTGTTGACTCTGATAACAATTCCCGGCTTTTTCCCTTTTTCTTCTTCCTGTTCTTCGTCCCCGTCATCGTTATCCGAAGCTTTCCTGTTCTGCTCTTCACGCAATTTTTCAAGAAGCTTAAGATATATTGCTCCGTCCTGATACTGCTCCATCTCGTCTCTGACATTTTCTTTATTGTCATCGAGAGTGGTTTGCTCACCTTCGATACTTGCCATCAATTCGATGAGCTGATGTTTAATATCCGTCTTCGTTTTTTCAAGCTTATCCTTCACACGTCCGAGCACGCCGTCCACATAAAGGCATGCGGCTGCCTGAACATCATCCGCCTTCAAACGAGCGTCCGCCTCTATCTGCGCAGCCTTTCGGTTCTGCTCAAGAAGCGCCATTTCCCTACTTCGTCTCGTTGCCTCATAGCGATCGAGGACCGCATATATCGCCTTGTTGAGTTCTTCAAGCAGAACAAACATCTCCTGCTTTGACACAATAACCCTATCGGGGGTGTTTTCAAGAGCCTCACATTTTGCAAACATAATATGAATCTTTTTTAAAATCTCTTCAACATCCTCCGGCATACATGCTCCCCTCTTTTAAAGCACTTTTATTTTCTGTTTTTGTTGCGTATCCGAGCCATTCAACCTTACCTCGAAACGCCCTTAGCATTTCCAAGTAATATCTTATACGCTTAACACAGAAAATGCAACAAACCATCAAACCTTGAAGCGGTATCCGACTCCCCAGATTGTTTCTATATATTGCGGTTTGGCGGTGTTCACCTCTATTTTTTCACGTATCTTCTTTATATGAACCGTTACCGTCGCAATATCACCTATAGAATCCATATCCCATATCTCACGGAACAACTCGTCCTTCGAAAACACGCGATTCGGATGCTCCGCCAGAAATGTAAGAAGATCGAACTCTTTTGTCGTAAACGGCTTCTCCACTCCGTTAACGGAGACACGACGCGCCGTCTTGTCAATTTTGACTCCTCTTATCTCTATCACCGAATTTTCATGCGGCACACTTCCGAGAAGCCTCTCATATCTCGCAAGATGCGCTTTTACCCTTGCCACAAGCTCGCTCGGACTGAAAGGCTTTGTCATATAGTCATCGGCTCCGAGACCGAGTCCTCTGATCTTATCTATATCATCCTTCTTCGCCGAAACCATGATCACGGGGGTGTTCTTCTCTTCACGAACACGCTTGCAGATTTCAAAACCGTCGATGCCGGGAAGCATAAGATCGAGGACAATAAGGTCGACATCGCTTAAAAGTGCTTTATCAAGACCTGATTTTCCGTCATTTTCAATCTCAACCTCAAATCCCGAAAGTTCAAGATAATCCTTTTCCAGTTCGGCTATGGTCGGCTCGTCTTCGATTATAAGAATTTTTTCCATGTAACGCTCCTCCTCATTAACGGATGCTTTTTCTATCGCTTCTGGCTTTTTACGGAAGTCCCCGTTTCTTCCTCTGATCCGGTTTTATATCCTCTTCTGTCACGTCCGTCACGGTCTCTGGCTGCCGCTATGATCTTCCTCGAGCTGTCTATCGCTCTTGTGAAAACATTCGGCTGCTTGTCTTTCATCACGATTTCGCCCGGTTCTATCGCATCAATCTTTTCTTCCTTGTAAAGCGGAAGCGTGAATATTATGGTCGTATTTTTGCCGAGCTCACTCTCCGCACGAATCGTACCGCCATGATCCTCTATAATCTTCTTGGAGATAGCAAGTCCGAGACCGGTTCCACCCTTTCTGGAATTACGCGACTGATCCGCTCTGTAGAACCTTTCGAAAATACGGCCTATATCCTCGGGCGCGATTCCCGGACCGTTATCCCTTATCGAAATCTCGGCAAGATTGTCAAGCTTTCTCGCCATTATCGTGATTCGCGGTCCTTCATGCTCGACCTCCGCCTCCACGCCTTCGTCCTCCTTATCGAAGGTGGGCTTTAAATCGCTTCGCGGTCTGTCCATGTATTTGACGCAGTTTCCGATGACATTGTTTACAACGCGCCTGAGCTGTTCCGCATCGGCCACCACAAAAACTCCGTCCTCAGCCGGTACATAATCAAGCTCTATGCCTTTTATTTCCATGTCTATGCTGTAATCCTCGACACAGTCCATGAAATATCCGTTTATGTCCAGGCTTTCAAAATTATACGGTACGATATTACTGTCGATCTTTGAATAAAACGCCAGCTCATCAACAAGGACCTGCATATCGGACGCTTTGGTGTATATGGTCCTCAGGTATTTTTCCCTTTTCTCGTCAGTATCCGCCACCCCGTCGAGGACACCCTCCGCATAACCCTTGATGGCCGTGAGAGGGGTTTTGAGGTCATGTGATATATTGCTGATAAGCTCAATGATGTCACTTTCGTATTTAAGTCTCGCCTCGGTTTGTTCCTTAAGATGAAGCCTCAGGTCCTCAAAATCCTCACAAAGGTTCCCGAGTTCATCATCCGGATCTCCCTGTATTGAGAAATCCAGATTTCCTTCCTGCATCTTCCGGGTTGCAAGCGTCAGCAGATTAAGCGGCTTGATAAAGCTTCTGTATATCCATAAAAGCATGACGCCTGCCGTCATCAAAAGCGCAACGGATATGTATATGATCCCGGTAAAAAGAGGTATCATTACCGAAGGACCATCCGCCCCGCCTGTTACAATCGAAGGTGAATCAAACGCTTCTTTGATTGAAATATCGGGGCTGTCAAATATAGCAATACCGAGAGCAACAAGCAATACTATAGGGACCGTCACGACGATCATGAACGCTGCTACGAGTCTTCTTCTGAATCCCATGATGCTCCTTTCCCTAACGATCCTTTGCGGATCAAGCTCTCGTGCTAAATGCTACCATACAAAATCAAAAAATACCATTAATTTTCTGTGAACCACTTATTACCATTTGTAAAAAAAACAATCCGCCGTCAGCGGATTGTTCACAGCATTATGTTCCTGTTATCAGAACTGCAGCTCCACGTCTTTGATGAGAACATCTGTGTAACTGTAGGACACCTGTTTCGAAGACTCAGGCATGTCGCCCTCAACCATCACACAAAAAACGTAAGGATGCATCTCGGTAATGATGCCTTCCGAGGTGTCGTACCTGTTTCGTCCCCTGTTCTCCCGAACCGTAACCCTCTTTCCCATATTGTTCAAGATCAGGTTATAGATTCTGCACATGTTAGCCGGTTGTTTCATACTCTCCCTCTTTCTGACCCTAGGTCTGTAACAGTCGGGCAGCTCATTACCTGCCCGATGCGACGGCGCTCGGCTGTCGCATAAACATATCCCGACATGGGTTTTATAAAAAACCCTCGTTTATACTACCACATATAGGGTCAAAAGTCAAAGGAATAATACAAAATATATGGTTTGTTTTAGTAAATAGACACAAAATGTAGTGTAACCCCACTTGTTTGTAGGATTCGCGTCATTTACTGGATTTTCACGCAGCTCATTATTGTTTTTGTGAATATTTCAGGAAATAGGTGCGCTTTGCCGCAAGTTGTTATATACTATAGGCGATATAAGATCACAAATCCCGTTATTGCGGACCGCACGATCCCCTTTATCCCAAATCGGTATAAAGGTCGGTCTTGTCGTTGTGCCGATTCGTCCGATCAGTCAATCGTCATAATACGGGGCTATGAAAGGAAAACATATTTGCACACAGAACTGAGAACAGAATACGAAACGGAACGTCTCCGTCTGGTTGTCAGCGACCCCCGTCTGGCATCTGCGGTTTCCGATTATCTGCTCAGAAACCGTACGGATTTCGAATATTACGACAGACACTACGGAGACATAACATACACAGCGCTTTATCAGGAAAGCGCATTGAAAGCCGAAAGAGACCTGTATCAAACGCAGGAAGGCGTGAGATATTATATTTTCATAAAAAAAGACCCGGACACTGTTATCGGGAACATAAGCTTTGCTTATCTTCACGACAAAGAACATGAACCGAGTCTCGGTTATAAGATTGACAGATCATATCGCCGGGAGGGCTACGCATATGAAGCAGCCTCTTTTTTACTTCCCCTTGTGATAAAATTCTGCAATCTTCCGTATATCGCGGCTGACGCGCTCCCCGAAAACGAGGCTTCGATCGGGCTGCTTTATAAACTTGGCTTTAAATATACAGGGATCATCCCAAACGCCCACGAGATTCTCGGAGTCATGCGAGATCATTACCGTTACGTTTTTGATCCTTATTCCTGATGCGCAGCTCCGTAAAGAATTCCTTCAAAAGAGCTTCGCTCTCTTCCTTTCCGACTCCGAGCGTTTTTTCGACCTGATGATTAAATTCTTTCATATTAAGGATATCGAGGATCGATCCGGCACACCCCGCCTTGGGATTCATCGCGCCGATCACCACTCTGTCGATCCGGGACTGAACGATCGCGCCCGAACACATCTGGCACGGTTCGAGAGTAACATACATCGTACATCCCTCAAGTCTCCAGTCTCCAAGCTTCCTACTTGCTTTATCGATGGCGATAAGCTCGGCGTGGGCAAGTGTGGTCTTTCCCGTATTTCTTCTGTTAAATCCGCGCCCGACAATCTTGTCGTCGCACACGATCACACAGCCGATCGGAACCTCTCCGAGCAAAAGAGCCCGCCTTGCCTGGGCGAGCGCTTTTTTCATATAGTAAAGATCTTTATCCATGAATCTTTGCCTTTCCGTTTTCTTTTGACTACGGGTTCTTCCGAAATTTCATCCGCTCATGCTTCACCCTTCTCCTCTGATGACAGTCGCAGGAACAAATTGTCTGCACACCTCAAGTATCTGCGTCATCTTGTCCTTTGACGGAGTTTCGAGCCCTTCGGAAACGAACTGCTTATCCGAATGCTTATACGACTGAAGGAAATACCTTTTCGCTCCCTTTATCCATTTGCCGATCTTCTCAAAATCTTCTACCGAGTGGATTCCTTCTACAACCGTAGTCCTGAATTCATATTCAATTTTGCCCTTTAGCAAAAATTCCGTCGTTTCAAATATCTCCGACATGGATATTTCCTCAAGCCCGACCGCATTTGCATAACCGGACGGTGAGGACTTGATGTCCATCGCAACATAATCTATCAATCCCTGCTCATGAAGGTATTTAACCATGGCAGGATTTGTTCCGTTTGTATCAAGCTTCACAAGAAGACCTATGTCCTTTATCTTCTCGATAAATTCGGGAAGATCCTTGTAAATCGTAGGTTCGCCCCCGGTTATGCAGACCCCTTCCAAGGCGTTCTTTCTTTTTAGTATATGACGCAGAATGCTCGATTCCGGAATGAGCGGCAAATTGGATGTGCCCGCAACAAGATCCGCATTATGACAGAACGGGCATCTGTAATTACAGCCCCCCACAAATACAGTACTTGCAAGCTTTCCCGGGTAATCGAGAAGTGTAAGCTGTGTATATCCGTATATCTGCACGTTCTTCCTTCCTTTCTGTAAGCTTCCCTTCTACAATTATCTTATTATGATTTTAGGATTCCCCGGTGAAATAGTCAAGGCGGGGTTATCTATCCGGGATTTCTTGCCGATATATGGATTAGCAGCAAAAGTTTGTTGCCCGATGCGCATTCAAGGAAGAATGTAATGGGCGGTTTTTTAGGAGCCAGGGAAGGCATTAAAACCACGACACGGCTTTTCGGCTCCGGACAGGAGACAATATGGCTATAAACGGTATTAGCGGTAACAGTACCACAGCCTCGGCAAAATACGAGGAAATCAACATTTCAATCAAAAAGACCACCGTCGACGTAACAAGTACGGATGCGGCTGTCTTCTCAAAATCGACAGAAGATAAGCCTGCTGAAAAAAACAACAAATTTATCGGCAAGCCCGCCGATCCCGAAACGATCGAGCGACTTAAAGCAGAGGCGGATCAAAGATTTGAGCAACTCAGAGGAATTGTTGAGAAGCTTCTTCTTAAGCAGGGCGGTACTTTTGATGTATCAAACGGACTTGCAAGCGCCTACAGAAGCCTTCAGGTTGACCCCGAGACTCAGGCACAGGCTCAGGCCGATATCGCAGAAGACGGATACTGGGGCGTTGAGCAGACCTCAGACAGGATCCTTGATTTCGCAAAGGCTCTTGCAGGAAACGATCCCGAACTCGCAGCCGGCATGCTTGATGCCATCAAAGAAGGTTTTAAGCAGGCAGAAGAGATTTGGGGCGAAGAACTTCCGCAGCTTTCAAAAGACACGATCGATGCTTCCATCAAAAAGGTAGAAGAATGGATTGCATCGCTTAATAATCCTCAGAGCGTCGCTGAAGCTCCCGCGGCTGAAGAGCCTCAGGCTTGATCTGCCGCATGACCGAAAGGTCAGACCAAAACAGCTTTCTTTCTTATTGACATTGACATATCCCCAAAAGAACACCCGCTGTGTGACATGTTTCCTCAGCGGGTGTTCTTTTTTCGCAATCGAGTAGGCTGACTCCTACTCGATTCGACGGGACATCTCAGAAGGGCTACGCCCTTCTGAGATGTCCGTTCACTCAGCCGTCTGTACGCGTGGCTTCGCTCCGCTTTGGATATGATACCCTGTTTGTTCATGAGAGCAAGCTCTCACCACAAACCGTGGTATCATATCCAATTGCAAGCTTGCTTGCAACAGACGGCTTTCGTTTATCGCACAAAAGCAGGATTCCGGCAAGAATTTCGGAATCCTGCAATATTTTGCCATTAAAAATACACTGTCATCAGTTCGCATCAGGCAGATCGAGTGAGATCGGCACATCGTTCATCAGCTCTTCGGACATGATCGTGAGGAACTCGTCAAGCTCGTCCACAGTCTTCGGTTCGAAGCGCTCGCGCGCGCGTCGCACGACTTCATCCACATAATCGCTTGACAGCGCATAATAATTTCTGAACTTTTCTGTCACGCGAAGGTGGTACTCACGCTTGTCGGTTTCCGACCTGATCTTTTCAATGTAACCCTTCTTTATCAGAGAATTGACCTTATAGGTTGCGTTAGGCGATGAAACGTTGATAAATTTCGCAAACTGCGCTACCGTCGGTTCACCGAGGGCGTAGATAACCTCCACACAGAAAGTCTCTACAGTCGAGAGTGATGTTTCACGCGAATTGAGGCGTTTGAACATCTCCTGATAAAAATGAATTTTCAGTTTGGTATGAACCTCAAGCAACGACTTTTCAAGCATTTTTTTACCCCTGTTGATCTACACATGTCACCCCGACAAGAAAGCTTTCGATCCTTTGCCGTGTGCACACTGCCAAAGCTCCGTTATCGAAGCGCAACACTTCGAAGAAGCTTTGATATAATCCGTTTTACCGGTCGTTCTCTCATTCCCCGAGCGCGAATGAGAACTCCGCTTTCACCGCTATCTGTCCGTCTACCGTCGCAACTGCTTCTCCTTTACCCATCGGTCCTCTCATTGCGGTGATGGTGCAGCACAGTTCAAGAACATCCCCGGGGACAACCTGCTTTTTAAATCTGGCGTTATTGATGCCACCGAAAAAAGCGATTTTTCCCTGGTTTGCCGGCTGAGTAAGCAGAACGACGGCACCAACCTGCGCAAGCGCCTCGATTACGAGCACTCCGGGCATTACCGGACGCCCCGGAAAATGTCCCATGAATTGCATTTCATTGGCAGTGACGCATTTTATACCTTTTGCCTTTACTCCCGGCTCACATTCCGTAATCTTGTCAACCATAAGGAACGGAAACCTG
>JAEEGK010013572.1_pt1 | contig 18340 bp, 9 predicted proteins | sample 8958771 | NCBI WGS metagenome assembly JAEEGK01 (sample SAMN16246547, study PRJNA631951) | gut metagenome | biome: gut microbiome; feature: rumen; material: SC-attached | host: Bos | place: Iran: Karaj | collected 2018-10
GAAACATAAATTTTTTTTAAGAAGAAAAAAAAATATTTATAGTTACAAATGTAATAAAATAGAATTAAATATTCCTAGTAGTTTTTTATTTTGGAATACTCAAAGAACTTTATTTGATTATTTAATTTATTGTAATATAATTGAAAAAAATAATACATTAAATAAAGATGAAGAACGTTTATTAATTAATAATAATTTATATTTAATTTTACCTGTTGTTTATATAAATAATTATAAAAATAATGATAGTTCTGATTTTTTATATCATTTATCAAAACAAAAAAATATAAATAAAAACTTTAGTTATGTTATTCAAAATAATGAATTTTTTTTTGATAAATATTTTTTTAATTTAGATAAAAATAATTCTGTGATTGAATTTTATATTTCGAATTATTTAAATGAATCAACTTTTGTTACTTTTAATAGATTTATTTCTGTTGGAGAAGAAATTAAAAATTTTATATATAAAAATATTGTTGAAAAATTTAATATAAATTCTCCTTTATTTATTAATTATTCTTTAGGTAATTTTGAAAATGTTGTTTATAAAAATTTTTATACCAATTTTGAATATGATTCTCTTTTAGAAAATTTGCAAAATATGAAAATTGAAATTTCAGGAAATTTTTTATATTGTAATTTAGTTATTAGTATTATATTATATTTGTTATATATATTATAATTTATTATATTTTATTACAAAAATAAAAATTAATATTTATATTTAAATATTTAAACTAATTGTTTAATATTTTAATGTCAAAATTAATTGAATCAGAATTTATTTGTGCAAATCCAAATTCAACATTAAAATGTTTAGATTATTTAAAAGAATATAAATGTTTAGCTTATTGTTCAAATAATTTAATTCATATTTATAATCCAGAAACATTCAAAACTTATTTAACTTTAAATGCTCATTCAGATAGAATAAACACATTAAAATGGATGAAAAGTAACAAATCAAATATTAAAAATGAATTAATTGAATTAATTTCATGTGGAAGCGATAAAAAAATTATTCATTGGATTAATAAAAATAAAAATATTTTTGATTATTCAAGTTGGAAAATGGAAAAAATTTATTTTTCTTCAGATAAATCAGAAAATATTTCAATAAATATAATAGAAACTTTATTTATAAGCAACATTGAAAAATATTTTATAATTTTTACATCAAATGGAATTTTAGATTTATTTTATTATGACATTGATTTAAAAGAATATAAATTATTTAATAGTATGAATTTATCAAAAAATTTATTAGATTGTGTTTGTTTAACAATTCTAGATGATGAACATTTATTATTATTAACAGGAGGTTATGATAGAAAAATAAATATTTATTCAGTGATGAGAATAAAAAAAATTATTAAATTATTAAATAATAAAATTGATAATATTTGTACAACGAACTTTTTAGTTAGTTTAATTGGACATGAAAATGATGTGAGAGATATTCAATTTATTAGTCCTTTTACACATGATTCAAATAAATATTTTTTTTGTTCTTGTTCACAAGATAGTTATATTAGAATTTGGAATATGCAAAAATTATCGAATGAAGATAGTTTAATTAAAAATTTAAATATTAATGATAATAATAATAATGATATATCAAATGAATCAAATATTTTCGATGAATATAAATCAAAAACTTCTTATATAATTAAAATAGAAAAAGATAATAATAATATAGAATATTATAATATTACATTAGAATCAATTTTATCTGGTCATGAAGATGCAATTTCGAGTGTTCAATGGTGTAAAATAGAAGAAGAAAAATGGTGTATTTTAAGTTCAAGTTTTGATTTTAGTGTTGGAATTTGGATTTTTGATAAAAAATATAATATTTGGAATAAAGAATATTCTTTAGGTGAAATGTTAGGTAACAAACATGCATTTTATTATGCTTCATTTTTAAATAATTACAAAGAAATTATTGCATATGCATTTAATGGTTCATTTTATTATTGGAAATTTAATGAAGAATCAAAAAATTTTGAAGATGAAGTTATAATTCATGGTCATTTTAATACAGTTTCTGATATAAAATGGGACAATACAAAAAATATTTTATTTTCAACTAGTCATGATGAAACAACTCGAGCATATATTTTTTGGAAAAAAAATAAAACATGGCATGAAATAAATCGACCTCAAATTCATGGTTATCCTATTAATACAATAGTTGTTCAAAATTTAAATACTGAAAATGAAAAAAATATTTTATGTAATATTATAACCGGATCTGAAGAAAAAATATTAAGAATTTTTTCACCCCCTTTTAATTTAATAAAATATTTAAAAGAATTATCTGAAATTGATATAAAATTTAAACCTGATAATTCAAATGAATTTTATGAAAAAAAATATTCAAATATTGAAGGTACAAAACAAGCACTTGGTCTATTAAATAAACAAGTTATTTTAAATAATGAAGATGAAAGTGATTTTTCAAAATTCGATCCTGATTCATTATTAACAAATAAAACAGAACAAATATATTTATCAAAATATAATTATAATAAACCACCAAATGAAGATTTTTTAAGTAATAATACATTATGGCCAGAAGAATATAAATTATATGGCCATGGAAATGAATTATTTAATGCAGATATTTCAAATAATAATAAATTCATTGCTTCAAGTCAAAAAAGTTCTAATGTGAAAAATTCAAATTTATATTTATGGAATTTAAAAGAAAAAAAATTAATTAAACAAATTGAAGGAAATACTTTAACTATTGTTCAAATTGAATTTAGTCATAATGATAAATATATATTAACTGGGGGAAGAGATAGAAGTGTTAATATATATGTTTTTGAGGAAAATGAATATAAATTAATGCAAAATATTAAAAATGCGCATAAGAGAATAATTTGGAGTGTTTCTTTTAGTTTAGATGATAAATATTTTATTACTGGTAGTAGAGATAAATCAATTAAAATTTGGATAAATAATAATAATAAATTTGAAGAAAAATGTAAATTTGAATTTAATGATGAAGTTACTGCTGTTGAATTTGTTGATAAAATAATTAATAATAATATTTATATATTTTTAATTGGGTTTGAAAATGGGGAAATTAAAATTGGAAGTTTTAATGAAAATGAAATTAAAATTATTTATGAATTTAATAAATTTATTTCTTGTGGAAAAGCAGTAAAAAGAATTAAAAGTGTTTTAATTGAAAATGAAAATATTATTAGAATTGCTGTTTGTTCTGAAGATTTTACAGTTAGAATTTTTAAATTAGATTTAAATGTTTTAAATGAAATTTTATTTAATTAAAAAAATTAATATTTATAATAATAATATTAATAATAATATTAATTCTAATAAATATTTATAAACTAATAAAAAGATATTATTTATTATTTTTATTTTATTCTAATTCTTTTTCTTCAAGAATTTTTACTTCAGTTTTATTATTATATTGAGCTTTAATAAAATTTTTTTTATAATCTAAAATATAAATTAAACCATCTTTATTATTCATATTAATAACATTTTTAACATTTTTTTTTAAACTAATTTTATTAAAGCTCCATTCATAATTGAAAAGATTAAAAAAATTAAATTTAGATTTTGTATTTTCAATTTCATTTTCACTATGATTATTATTAACATTTTCATTATTATTTTCATTATTATTTATTACAAAAATATGAACAGTTCCTCTATCGCTTGAACAGCTTAAAAATTTTGAATCATAAGAAAACGCAATAGAATAAATAAAAGCTTTTTCTTTTCCTCTTCTTAAATTTTGTATTAAATTTCCTTTTAAAACATTAAAAATTTTAATATTATTTCCACTTTCACTACAAGTTGCAACTAAATTTCCTTCATTATTTAATTGTATATAATTAATATTACAATCATGTGCATGAATAATGATAGAATTATTTTTATTAATAACAATTCCATTTTCATCTAATTCTATTTCTTTAAAATTATTTATTTCAATTTTTCCAATTTCTAAATCTGGCCAAGCTAAATAATAATTTTCTTCGAAATTATTACAACTAAAAATTCCATTTGGATTATTTAAAGTTGTAATTACTTCTAAAGTTTTAAATGTTTTTAAACAAATAATATTAATTTCTTGTTCTGTTATTACAAATAATTTTTCTTTTTTAATTTTACATCCTTTAACATAATAATTAAATCTAAATTCTATGTGATTTTTTTCTTTTGAATCATCCCATATTAATAATTTATTTTGAGCATATTTTGGAGATGAACCTCCTCCAACTAAACAAAAAATATTTGAATTGTTTAACATTTCAACTATTCCTATTCCACCATTTAAATTTCTAAAAAAAAATAATTTTAAAGGGGAAACATAATAAACTCCAAAACCATTGTTTGTTCCTATTGAAAAAAATTCGCCGCTGTTATTAAATGAAATGTATAAAATTTCTTGATTGTCGTTTTTAAACATTATTTATTATAAATATTATTATTTTATATTTTAATATTTAATTTTAATATTATTTAAATATCATAAAAATTTTTATTTATAATTTTTATGTTTTTTATTTAATTATAATAATATTTATTTAAATTTAATTTTTTTTATGAAAAATTCACATCATTCAAGAAATTATTCATCAGAAAGTTTTTTAAATAATATGAAATTAATTACTAGTATTAGAAATTATAATGAAAGAAATAAATCAAGAGAAAAAATTAATAGATATAAATTAAATTATTGTTTAAATAGTAGTAATTCAAAAAATTTTGATGATGAAGAAACTAATATTTACAAAATTTTTAATAAAAATTATTATTCTCCTCCAACATTAAATCAATTATATTCAAATATAAAAACTGTTTTAAATAATAGACAAAATAAAAGAAAATATGAAGAAAATAAAAAAATAAAAAATTTAAAATTAAAAAATAATTTTTCAGAACTTTCTATTAAATTAAAAATGAAAAATAATAAATTAAATAATAATAATAATAATCAAAAAGATGATTTTAATTATATTAAAACAAATGTAAATTTTTTAAAAAAACGTTTATATAAACAATAAATATAATATTTATTTTAATATTATAAATATATTTTTTTGTTTATTTAATAATAATAAAAATTTTATTATAATTTAATTTATTATTTAATTATTTTGAAAAAAATTAATTTATATAAGAAATTTTTTACTTAATGGGAAATTCAAATTTTTGTGATTGTAAAAATAATATTTTTTCAACAAAAAAAGAAAGTAATTTAAAAAGAGATGGTTATAATTCAGAACAATATTCTTCAAGAAATAATAGAGAATTGTTAAAAGGTATAAAAAATAATATTGAATTAAATTCAACATCAAAAATTAATTTAGATGAAATTATAAAAATAAATGCAATTAATAAAATTATTAAACAATATAGATTATATAAAAATAAACAAAATGAAAATAATAATAATAATAATTATTCAAGTAATAATATTAATTTTAGTTATAAACAATCAAAAGATAATTCAAAAAATGAATATTCAGAAAATAATTTATATAGTTCTTCATTAAATAACAACAGCAATTTTAGTAGTAATAAAAATTATAATAGTAATAACAGTAATAATATAAATAAAAAAAATTTAACATATAATTTAAAAAATATTCCCAACTTAAAATTAAAAAATAGTATTAATAATAGTTCTTTTAATAATAATAGCAATAATAATATCAATAATAATATTAATAATAATAATAATAATAATAATAATATTCAATTAAATAATAATCCCTCAGAAAACATAAATAAAGAAATGATATCATTAACAACTTCATCAAAATTATATAAAATAAAAAACAATTCTTCAAATCATACAACATCATATATAGGTTCAAAATTAAATAATTTAAAAGATGGTTTTGGTATTCAAAAATGGTCAAATGGAGCTAAATATATAGGATATTATAAAAATGACAAAGCTCATGGTTTAGGAAAATTTTCAACATCAGATGATATATATGAAGGAGAGTTTTTAAATGATGGTGCTTGTGGATTTGGTATATATTATCATTCAAATGAAACAGTATATGAAGGATATTGGATAGATGATTGTCAAGAAAAATTTGGAATAGAAACATGGAAAGATGGTTCAATTTACAAAGGTAGTTATAGTAAAGGAAAAAAACATGGAATTGGTACATATATTTGGCCAGATGGTTCAAAATATGAAGGTGAATGGTTTGATAATACATTAGAAGGTTATGGTATTTATTATTTTACTAATAATAGAGTTTATTTAGGTGAATGGAAAAATAATATGAAAGAAGGTTTTGGTGAATTTATTTGGAGTGATAAGAGATATATTGGATTTTATTTAAAAGATAAAAAGGATGGATTTGGAATTTATTATTGGAATAATATGAATAAAGCCTTTATGGGATTTTGGAAGGATGGAAAACAAAATGGTTTTGGGAAATTTATGTCTAAAAGTAAAAAAAAATATGGAATTTGGAAAGAACAAAATAATGTTAATTGGTTTAAAGGAGAAGATGATGCACTTATGTATTTAAATGATAATAAATTACAAGGATATAAAACTTTATTTGGGTTTACTTTAGATGATATAAATAATTTTTTTTTAAATTATGATAATAGTGATAGAATATTGAGTATCAAATAATTTTTTAAATTAATTATAGTTTTTATTATTATTATATATATAAATATATTTTTTCTTATAAATAACATTATATAATATTAATAATATTTCAAAAATATTTTTTGAATCAATGATAAAATTTAATTAATGTTGAGAGAACTGATGCAAATAAGGATAAAATATATAATAACATGAATATTATGAACCATACAAATATATCATAATTTCTATGTCCAATACATTTTCCAATAAAATCGCAATGATGATCTAAATTACGAATACAAACATCACAATAACTACAATGAATAAAATTTTTTTTCTTATTTATGTCACATTTATCACAACTACATCTAACTAAATTTTTTTTACTTTTATTTATTCCAGGATCACTTATAGTAAGCATAATATGTGAGCAAATAAGAGCAATTAATAAAACAAAATTTGAAACATTAAAAGCACTATAATTAACAGAAAAAATATAATAATTGATAAAAAAATAAAGAAAAAAATAAATAATAAAAATTAATAAATTTAAATAATAATTCATTCCAATAACAAATATTTTTTTTCCATATTTAATAACAAATAAATTTCCAATATAACCATATTTAAATATTTTCCCAAATTTTTTTCCAACTTTTAATTTATCCATAAATTATTTTCAAATTTATAAATTTAAATTTTATTAATTTAAATAAATAAAAAAATAATATTTATTATTTAATTATAAATTTAAATGTCATCAGAATTTCAAGAAATATCATCTCATAAATTATTAGATATATCAAAAGAACTTTATTCTCATAATGAATATTCATTAGCTATGTTATATCTTTTACTAATTAAATATTCTTCAAACAGTGATTATAGAGGAGTAAAAATTCAATCTTTATATAATTTATCTTTAATATATTTAAAACAAAAAGATGAAAAAGGTTTAAATCAAATTGGTTATAAAATATTTAAATGGTTAAAAAAAATAGATTTGAAAAGATACAATGAAGAAGTTATTATTACATTTTTAGAAATATTATTAATAAATGAAAAAATTTTTTTTGATAATGATCAAGAAATTTTAAGCGCTTGGTATTTATATACATGTAAAAATATTATTATGGAAAATTCAATAAAAAATGAAGAAGCTAATAATAAAATTAAAAAAAATTTTCCTGTTGTTTTACAAAGATTTAATGATATTCTTATAAATGAATATATAGATTTAAAAAACAAAAAAAAATCCTTTGAAGAAATTAATAATAAATTAAATATTAAATATACATTTAAAAAAGGAGAAAAAGTTTATATTGTAAATAAAAAATGGTTAAATAATATGATTAAATTTAATGAATGTTTTAATAATGAAAAAATAGAAAGTAAAACATTATTTAATGGCAATAAAGTATGTTTATTATATTTTGATGAAGATAAAACAAATAATGATGAAGAATTAAAAGGAATTTATCCTGGTCCAATAAATAATTATTTTTTTGGAAAAAGTAATAGACATTGGGAAGATCCTGAAAAAAAATATACAAATTCTTATATTATTAATCCTTTACCGAAAGATTCATATGTTTTAATTCCTTATGAACAATATAAAATTATTAATTTTTATTTTAAAAATAATTATGAAATTGAAAGATATATTATTGATGATAATGAAAATTGTGAATTATATTTAAATGAAATTAATTTGTTGTTTTTAAATGAAAATTTAAGAGAAAATCAAAAAGAATATTTAATTCCAAAAAAAATTCAATTTTCTTCTTTGGATAATGTAAAAGAAATAGAAAATAAAATTAAAAGAATATTTATTAATATTTCAAAAGAAGATGAAAAAAATTTGGAATTTAAAATATTTTTATTAGATTTTAATAAAAAAGAAATTATAGAAATGATAATTTGGTACATTAATTTCAATAAAAAATTTAAAATAAAAGGGAATTTATTAAATGAATTTGATCAAAATAAATTATTTTATGAAATAATAAAAGATAAAAAAATTATTATTGTTTGTGAAGTAATAAATAATTCATTATTAGTTTCACCATTTTTAAAAAAACAAACATCCGATTTGTATTGTTCATTATGTAATTTTCATTTAGAAGAAAACGCTCAAAAATTCCCTTGTATTCAATGTAATCAAGCTATTTATTGTAGAGAAGAATGTCGTTCATCAGATAGTCAACACATAGAATTTCATAAAAAAATTTCTAATTTATATGACGCAACTATTAAAGCAAGTGAAATTAAAAATATAAACATTAATTCATTTTTAAATGGTGAATCAAAACATGGTTTAGTTGGTTTAAAATCTATTGGAAATACAGATTTTTTAAATTCTAGTTTACAAATATTATCTCATGTTAGTATGTTAACGAAATTTTTTTTAAGTAGTAATAATTTTTTAAATAATAAAGGATTAGCAAAAGATTCAAATAGCTTAAAATGTGTTTATGCTGAATTAATTAATCAATTATGGATTGGAGATAAAAATGAAATTACACCTATAAATTTTCGAAATTTATTTTTTGCAATGATTAAAGACTATGCGAATCAACCAAACATTGATGCATTTGATATATTAATAGTAATTTTAGATAAATTACATAGCGAATTAAATGAAGTTAAAGTAAAAAATGATGATTTATTTTTTTATGAACAAATGAGAGGTGAATCAGATAAACAATGTTGTAATAGATGGTGGCAAACTCATTTAAGTATGAATAAAAGTATAATAATAGAATTATTTCAAGGTCAATTTAAAAATATAATTAAATGTGCATTTTGTAAAGAATTAAGTATTACTTTTCCTCCTTTTTTATATATAAGTTTACCTATTCCAAACAAAGAAGAAATGACTAAAATTCATTTTAGAGTTTTTCCTTATGATTGGGAATATCATTATATAAATGTTGAGTTATTTGATATTAATTCGTTGACTAGTGTAAAAGATATAAAGAAAAGAATAAGTGAATATAAAAGATTTAAAAAATCTAAAATTGAATGTTTATTGTATAAAGATTGTGAATTAATAAGTATTTTAAATGATGATGAATTAATTTATGATTATATTTTTACTAGATATAATTTTAGTGATGAAGAATTTATAGAATGGGAAATTAGTTTTAATGAAATACCTGAAAATACAAATAATGATTTAATTACTATTTATGTTACTCCTTGTACATTTGAAATAGAAAAAACTTGGTTTAGAACCAATAAAAAAATTAATGCTTTAACATATGCAAAACCTTTTTGTTTAAATCAAAAATTAACTTTAAGAGATTTAAATTTAGAATTATTTAAATATTATAGAAGATCGATGGATGATATGATAAAACAAAAAGAAGATGGTAATATAGATGAAAGTTATTATAATGAATTTTATAATAATTTAACAAATAGTTCTTATATAGAAAGTGAATATGAAAAAATTATAGATCAAAATTTTTTTAAATTATATATATATCATAATTTAGAAAAAAGTGATAGTTGGTTTTATAATGGACCTAAATGTGAATTTTGTAATGTTTCAGTTAATTATTCAAATTTTTGTGAAATGAAATTACCTTTAAATACGCCATTAAAAGAATTATTAATAAAACAAGAAATTAATAGACCTATCTTTTTATTAGCAGATTTTTCAAAATTTTTTGAAAATTTTACTAATTTTTATACTCAACTTGAGGATATATCTGATCCAAGAATGGCAATTCCTGAAGAAATAAATATATATGATTGTTTTGATATATTTAAAAGAGAGGAAAAATTAAAAAAAGAAAAAGATTATATATGTCCTAAATGTAGTAGAAAAATAGAACCATTTCAAACAATAGAACCTTATAAATCTCCAAAATATTTAATTTTACATATAAAAAGATTTAAAAAAAGATTTGATGATTTAATGGATATGTTAAATAATAAAAAAGATGAAACTGTTGTTGGATTTCCTATTGAAAATTTAGATTTAACAAGTTATTTTCCAGGAGAAAATAATGAATGTGTTTATGATTTAGTTAGTGTTCTTTGTCATCAAGGAAGTATTAAACAACCACATTATAAAACTATAGTTAAAAATGAAGATAATTGGTATGAAATAGATGATAATATCATAAAAAAATTAGAAACGAGAAATCAAATTATAAATAATGAAGCTTATGTTTTAGTTTTTGTTAGAAAAGAAAGTGATAAAAAAGAAATTAAAGAAGAAGATGATTTATTAAAAGGTCCTTCGAGTATAAATGAAATTGTTGGTGAAATGAAAGATATTTAATATTAATATAATATAAAAATATAAAATTATTTATATATTTGTTGAATTATATTAATAATAATAATAATAATAATTTAAATATAAAAAATTTTAATATAAAATAAAAAATTTATTAATTTTATAAAAAAAATAATTAAAATTTTTCTTTAAATTTAAAAATAATTATAAATTAATTAATTTATCTTTTTTATTCATTGAATTTATTTGAATTTTCATTGGTTGTTGAAAAATATTTATTTATTTTTTTTATAAATTTTCATGACTTTTGGTTCATCTTCAGTATTAACTGGGTTTTCATAAGGATTAAGATTAGTACTACTATTATTATTTGTACTTATAGGAACATTACTTTCAATTTTAGCTCCATTTTCCGCAGTAATATTACTTTTCATTCGTCTTTTAGTAACTTTAGGTAATTTAACAGTTTCTTTAATCCCTGTTGTTGAAGTATTATTTAAATTACTTTTATTATTAGTATTACTATTCATAATTTTTTCTTCATCACTTAAATATCCCTTATTAGGTTCTCTAGTCATTTCAACACTTTTTAATAAATCATTATTAACTAATTGTAACATTCTACTAAAGCCATGGCCCATTCTATAATTTTTATCATCATGTTTTGGTATTTTATTCCAAGGTATATAATCACTTTTAGGTTTTAATTCATTAAGATATGCTTCACAAGAAGCACATTGATAATTATGAATAGGTTTTTTAGCTAATAACCATGTATCTCCTCCTTCGTTTCTTTTTGTTAAAATATCCATCACATTTTTAATTTGAGTTTCAAGATAACGTATATTTTTACTTACATCTATTTTATCACTAAATCTTTTAGAACAATATAGTTTTAATTCTTCTAACATTGATTTAACAGTTGATTGATATTGAGCAAAATCTTCATCTGTTGGAGAATGTTGAAGTTTATATAATAAATCATCTAAAATTTTTTGATTTTCTTCACATAAATATTTACAATGTTCTATTTTTTGATTTAATATTTTATTTGTTTCATTGAATCTCATTGTGTCTACAAATCTGCTAAAATCAATTGCAGGTAATTTACTACTTTTATCTTTATTTCCTATTTGATTAAAGCTAAGTGCACTATATTGACCTGTTAAAAATTCTATTTTTCTTGTAATTAATGCCATTTCAGATTTAAATTTTTCTATATTTTCTTGATTTGTATCTCCTTTATATGCTACATCTTTAGCATATTCTTTAATTTCAGTTTGTTTATCATATAAATCTTCTAAATCAAATTTTGTTATTTTTGTTTTTAATTCATTTGCTAATAATTGAATTTTATTATTTACATCATCAAATGTTATATTAGAAAATCCTAATCTCATTTCTTTTTCTAAATCTGTAAGTTTTTTTTGAATTTGTTTAATTAAATCAAGATCTTCTTGTGATATTTTTGGATTGCTATTTTTTAAAGCATCTAATTTTAAACTATCTAATAAAGTATTAACATTATGCATAATTTTCGTTTCAGAATTTTCTATTTCTTTTTTAACTAATGACATATCTGCTCCTTTTGAATTATTATCTGAGACATTTATATTTTCTAAACTATCTATTTTTTTATTTAAAGTATTGAAATTATCTTTTTGAGTTTCTTTTGTTTCATTTAAATCATTTGTTATTGTATTAATAATTTCTTTGTTGTTTTCATTTTGTTTTTTTAACATATCTCCTAAATTATTTACATTAGTTATATCATTTTTGAGTTTGAAAATATCTTCATCATTTGTTTTTTGTTTATTTTCTTGAATTTCAAATCTTTTATTACATTTTGCTTCTAATGTTCTTACTAAAACTTTAGTAGCATCCATATTACCATTTCCATTATCTTTAAATAAATCATAAACATTAAAATCTTCGACTTTTACTTTAATATCATCTAAATCTTTTTTATCTCTATCAACTTTATATGTTAATTTTGTTAAATCTTTTTTTAATTTATCTATTTCTTTTTTATTATCTGCTATTTTATCTACATTTCTGTTTATTCCCTTTTGTAATGTTTTATGAATTGGGTAACTATTTTCAATATCCATTTCTATAGCTTCTAATTTTTTTTCTGCGATTTTCATACGTTTAAATAACATTGCTAATAATTCTGGACTTGTATGATCTTTTGGAATTTCTGGATTGTCAGATATAACAACTAAACGTTCTCTCATTTTTGATATTTCAGATTTAGTTGTTAATTTAAGAATTTTTTGTTGTTCTTCAAAGAATTGTTCATCATCTTCTGTTTGTCCAGTTTTACTTGTTAAATTAGTTAATTTTTTTTTATCTGTTCTAATTAAAATATCTTTATTATCTTCTTCTTCATCTTGTTTACTTTTTTCTGTTTTATTATCATTAATAGTAACTTTTTTTTCTTTATCTCTTTTTTCAATATTTTTATTTGTTTCTGGTAAATTTTCAGGTTGTTCAATATTTTCTTTTTTTTCTTCTTCTTCTTCAGATTCACTTACTTCTATAATTTTTTTCTTTTTTTTCTTTGGTTTTTTTATTACTATTTCTTCTTCCTCTTCTTCTTCTTCAGGTTTATTTTCTTTCTCTTGTTTTGGTAAATTATTATCAACTACAGTCATATTAAAATTTAGGTCATCGTTTGATGTTTTTTCTGGGTTTTTTATTTTTTCTGTTAATTTTTGTAAATATTCTTCAATTTCTTTAAATCTTTTTTCATTATTATTTTGAATAAAATCTAATTTTTTTTCAAGTTCTTCTATTTTTTTATCTTTACTTTTTAAATTTTTTTGAAATATTATGAAATTATCTTTATTATCGTTTTGAGCTTTTGCTAGTTTAATTAAAATTTTTTGTAATAATGAATATTGAATAAGTAATTCAGTATTAAATTCTTCTTCATCAATTTCTATCATTTTTATTAATTAAAAATGTAACAATAATTATATTATTTATATTTAAATATTATATTATTAATTTAAATAATTATTTTAAAAATATTCAAATAAATTTTATTTAATAAATTTTTAAAATAATAAATAAATTATTAATATTTTTTATTTTTATAAATAAAAATAATTTTTTAATTAAAATAAATATATATAATGAAAAATAAATATTATTTATATTAATTTATATAATATCTTTATTTTTTAAATCTATTCTATATAAAATTTTTATAAGATTTTATTATGCTCTATTTATTTTTTTCTTCAAATAATCATTTTCAATCATACTTATTTTTTTTCTATCATATTCTAATAATTTTTCAAAATTTTTTTTTCTCATTTCTTCTCCTCCACAAATACAATGTTTATCAAAAGAATAACAACATTTATATCCCCATCCAAAATCTTGATGATAAAAAGAACCCCATTGTTGAGTATGTCCATTATAATTAACACCTCCATTTTCAATATTTTTTTCTTCCATTTTTTCATCTATTTTTTTAACTTCAATATTAAGATATTCTTCTCCTCCATATTTTTCAATTAATTTTGATTTCAAATTTTTTTTAGTATTTTCTTCTTTATTTTCAATATATTTCGAAAATAATTCTGCTTGAGTAGGCATAGCAATATTATTTAATTTTAAATTTTTATTTATATTATTTGCTTTTTCTATGAATTTTTCCATTCTATTTAATTTCAAAGCATCTCCTGAATTTTTAACATAATTTTCTCCTTTGAATGCATTATATATATTATCTGGTAAAGGATTTTCTCTCATTGAACGTGATTTAGCGTCGTAATAAGCAGAATTTAAATTTAAATTTAATAGATATTTTGAATAATCTAAACCTAAAAATAATGATTTACTTGTTATGCCTTTTATTATATTTTTATTATCTTCTTCTTTATTTTTTGTTAAATTATTTTCTTTTTTATATAAATCATAAGAAATTGTTTCTTTATTTTCTTCTTTTTTATCATTATTATCATTTTCTTTTAATGTTTTTTCTAAATTTTGTTCAAATTTTTTTTCAAATTCTTCTTCATCTTTATCTCTTATTTTATTTTTTAATATATTTTCTTCATCTAATACTATTCCATTTTTTTTTCTTTCTTTATCTACTTGTTCAAATAGTTCCCAATTTTTATCTTCTTCTATATATCCATTCCATCTATCCCTTTTACTATCATAACTATCATATTTTATTTCATCAATATATTCATCTCTTCCAAAATCTTTATTTGTATATTTTGCCCCTCTCCTTCTTATTCTTTCTAAACAATCTTTTGTTTTATGTGTTATTGCTCCACAATTTTCACAAGCACCTTTTCTAAATTTGACAATTTTTTCTTTTAAAAATCCTTTTTTAGTAAAAGTATTTATAGATAATTTAGAAGATGATTTTTTTGATTGATATTGATGATTTAATGAAATTTCATGTTGATTTAAATACCAAGGAGCTTGAACAATATATTGAGGCATATGTGGATTGATTTCATTTTCCATTTATTTTTTTTATAAATTATTAAATGAATATTAAAAATTTAATCTAATTTTATATTTATATATTTATTTAATTATTAAATTATTTGATTTATTTTAAGTGATATTAAATAATATTATTATTTGAATATAAAATATATAGAACTTTTTATTTTTATCTTATCTACATGAAAAAATTTTAATTATTGCAATGTTTTATTATTTAACTTGAAATAAGCATTCTGGGCAAAAATTATGATTTATTAACCAATTTTCTATACAATTTGGATGAAATATATGCATGCATTCCAATCTATTAATATCTTCATTTTGTTGAAAATTTTTATTACATATTAAACATTTTTTTGATATTTTTATTGAATTATCTTCATTATTGTTTTTAATAAATATTTGTGAATTAATTTGATTGATATTATTATTCATATAATTTTCATTTAAAATACTATTTGTATTAAATAAATTTGTTTCACCACTAGCAAAAAAATCATTATTAGTTTTATTATATTCATTCAATTTTGATATCATTTTATTATATTTAATTTTATTAATATTTATTCTTTTTTTTATAATTTTGAAAAATTTTCTATAATATTCTAATATTTTTAATTTTTTATATTTTCTATATTTTTTTATTACATTTTTTTTTAAAGAAATTTCGATTTTAATTTTATTTAATATGATTAATTTTTCAAATTCTTTTTTTTTAAAAACCATATTTTTAAATTGCTTCATTAAATAATAACGATTTTTTATTTTTTCAAAAAGAATTTGTTTTAATTTATCTCTTCTAAATAAAATTGCGATAAGCATTTTTTGTTCTAAATTTTTTTTATATCTAATATTATTGATAAAAATTTTTAGAAATTTTTTTAATTTAAAATCAAATATTTTTTGTTGATTTTTATATAAAAATGCATTTCTATATTTCATTTGTTTGAAAAATAAATTATAAAAGTTTTTTCCTCTAATATAAAATGTTTTCATTTTTAATCTAATATTATTCTTTAAAAATTTAATTATTTGGCTATAATTTTTTAACATTTTATTATTTATAAATTTTTCATTTGCAATTGATAAAAAAATATTTTTTTTATTAGAAATTAAAACATTTTTTAAAAACATTCTAAAATAGTATTTTTCTATCATATTGAATAAAAAGTAATTATTTTCAATATTATTTTGAATTGTATTAATAAAATATAAAAAATTTTTTCTTAATGTTTTTTTTAATAAAAAAGTTTGTTTTTCATTTATTTTATGTTCTTTATATAAAATCATAAACGCTTTTATTTTTTTTATAGAATCAAAATGATCAATTATATCATAATATTTTGAAATTTTTGTAATAAAATAATTTTTTAATACCATAAAAGCAGTTAATTTATAACTTAATAATATTCTTTTTTGTAATTGTAAATATCTATGATATAATAACATTTTATCAAAATATTTTCTTTTTAATATATATTGAGTTTGTGTTTTTAATTTTTTTATATTATTTAATTTTTGTTTTTCTTTTGAAACTTTAAGATATATTGATGGAATAGATGTTGGATATGTTGTAAAAGGTATATTTATTGGCTTAGAAATAGAAATTTTTTTAGGATTCATTTTAAATTAATATGAAAAAATTAATTTTAATAATAATGATTATTTCAATAATTTAATAAATAAATAAATAATAAATTTTTAATAAAATTAATAATATTAATATAAAGTAAAAATTTATTTAAAATTAAAAATTTTTCGTTAAATATTAATATTATTATAATTAATTAATAATTTTTTAATGATTATATATGTGTTTGTTTTTTAAAATCAAAAAATTTTTGCACATGATAAAAAAAATAAAATATAAAAATTTATAATTTAAAAAGTTATTTTTAAAATATAAATAAATTTAAATGATTATATAATTCATAAAACAATATTATTTAATTATAAAAATATTAAAAATAAAAATACCATTTAATATTAGTTTTTTTATATAAGTAAATTTTATATTTATTGTTTTAATTTTATTTAAATTCAAAAACATAATTTAATTTTGAAAATTTTCATTAAATTAAAGTAATTAAATATCAGAGTATATTAAAATTTTCATTTAATAAATCAATCCAGCTCTAAGTTTCTCATCATTTTATTTATTTAATATTTAATTTAATTTTTAAATATAAAAGTTAAAAACAAAAAATATTATGGTAGTTAATAAATAAAAAAATTATATTATTTTGAAAAATAATAATATTAAATGAATATTTTTTATATGTAATTTATATATTTTATTCTTTAAATCTTTTAATATATATATAATTTTTTAATTTAAATTAATAGTATAATATTTATATATCTTAATATATTTATCTATATTATTCATCTAAATTTTTATTATATTTTAAATAAGAAATTAGGAATATTTATATTTTAATATAATATCAGAGAATACATTAAATTTTCATTTTTTCATTCAAATTTGTGCAAAATTCTCATCATTTAATTGTGTATAAATAAAATATATAATTATATAATAATAAATTTAAAAAATATTATGGTAGTAATTAATAAAAAAACTTTTAATTATATTTATAAATAAGATTCAATATAAAAATTATATTTATTTATATTATAATATAATTTATTATAATTATAAATTAACAAATATTATCTTTTTATATTAAAAATTTATTAAATTTTCATATTTTATTAAAAATATTTTTATTATTATTTTCAAAATATAATCTAATCATTAATAAAAAATTAGTTTAAATTATTATTTAAAAAGATGGAACATATTTTAACTAATGAAGAAAAAAAAAAGTTATCATATGAATTTAGTTTTGAATTTTTACAAATTATAATTAAAGAATTACAAAAAATTAATTATTGTTTATATAAAAAATTAATTCATAGCCATAAATTAGTAATTACTAAATATAATTATAATAGAGAAGATTTTAATAAAAAAGTTACACAAGCATTAC
>JAEEGK010013573.1_pt1 | contig 18340 bp, 16 predicted proteins | sample 8958771 | NCBI WGS metagenome assembly JAEEGK01 (sample SAMN16246547, study PRJNA631951) | gut metagenome | biome: gut microbiome; feature: rumen; material: SC-attached | host: Bos | place: Iran: Karaj | collected 2018-10
TAAGTATTTTTTTCATATTCAGCTACAAAACTATAATCAGCATTTTCATTATTTACAGTAAAAGTATATGTTTTATCGCTTGTAACTTCTGCACCATTGTTAGTCCACTTTACAAAAGTATAGCCGTAATTAGTACTTGCCTCAATTGTTACCGAATCGTTCCATTTATAACTACTACCGGAACCGCTAACAGTTCCAGCTGCTGTGGGGTTTGCTTTAGCAGAAACAGTGTAATATCTCGTGGAAGGTGTGAAATGAGCATAATATGTCGCTATGCCTGCAGCTTCCGGTAAGGAAGTTAAGGCAGTGCCCTGTGAGTCTTTATCGGTTGACCATCCATCAAAACTATAAACCTCTGTCTCAGTAGAAGCCTTTGTAGGTTCAGGTGTAGGAGCAACAGGCTTCTGTCCATAATCGCACGGAACAGTAGCAATTGTTTCTGTTCCTTTTTCATTCATAAATGTTATTGTGTAAGTGTTAATTTTCCACTGAGCATAAAGAGTTATTTCGTTTTCAGTAAAGCTGTCACCCAAAGATATGGAGGTGGCGTCATATGAATCACCGGTTCCGTCAGGTTTCGTATTCCAACCTGTTAATGTATGACCGTTATACAGAAAACCGTTATTAATGGGTGTTGTAAAACCTATACCTGCAACCAGATCTTCCATTGAACCTGATGTATCGGTAGCTCCTTCAGGATAATTGTCTTTAAAATGAATAGTGCAAGGTTTTGCCCACTGTGCATAGAGAACACGCTCTACATCTGTTTCATTATTACCTGTTATTATTACCTTTTGGCCTTTAACATATTTAATTGTTGTATCGTCACGAGTTGTAGTCCAACCAACAAGTGTTTTTTCTGCAGGAGCTGCAAAATAATCAGCAGTAAGCTCTAATTCATTTCCGATCGGAATGTTATGAATTGCTTTGGCCTCCGAAGTTGACCCGTTATTTTCATAGAGAGTAATTTCTCTTACCCACCAAGCATAAAGATCGAAATCTTTGTTAATTTCACCTTTATTTATTACAGACTGAGGATCGTGTTTAGCGCTGCTTGTAGGTCCACCAGCGGATGAATACCAAGTGACAAATTTATAACCATCATATGTAAACATATTATCCTTGACTACATAATTTGTCGTGGCATTAAAATCATATGTGTCAGTGTGCGTTTTAACAGGAATGGAATCGCTGTCGGCATTAACTCTATAAGTGATTACATAAACCTGTTTCCAGTTAGCTTTAAGTGTTGTATCAGATGCGAATGTATATAGATCTGTATCGTTATATTCAACACTAGAACCTTCAACAGACCAATGAGAAAAAACGATATTATACGGTGTATTCCAACTAGCCGGCAAAGGAATAGCTTTAGCTTCAACATTTCCGCCAGTCTTTGGCATAAAAACAGTTTCTGCCTCGCCGTAAGTTCCACCACATTCAAGTGTAACCTTAACATAATTATCTGAATCAAATTCCCAAACGCCAAAAAGATCTATATTTTGCTGAGGCAGGTTGTCAGCTGTGGTATAAGCGGTTCCTTGTCCACTTTCAGCGTCACTCCAAGATACAAACTTACAACCGTATACATCATCATATCCAAGATTATTGGGGCTTGGAACTTATGTTGAAGCATCATAAGTCACTTGTTTTGTTGTAAGGTTATCACCATAGGGATGATAAGTAATCGTATACTCCCCATCAGCATTAACTCTTAATGCATTCATCGGCAACGCAGCCATAACGACTGCGATGGAAATAACAACAATCAAGAACGATCTCAGTTTGTTACTCATAACTTTAACCTTTCCTATCAGTCTGCGGCTCATCGAATCCCTTATTCTCAAGAACGCAAAGATAGCATTTATTCTATTTTCGTCAGGCCTTCGGATAGACATAGTTATCCTTAGACCTTTTCATCCACTATAAGAATCATTTTTCCATAATAATAAAAATAAGTAAAGAAGCATGAGCGTTGCATTTATATAAAATTTTAATGACATTCGTTCTGTCACAACCCCGCTTATCACTCCCATTTACCCCAATAATCGACACAAACTGATTTATAATAGTGTCAAAAGTTAAGTCTTGATAAGGAGTCATTCATATGGCAAAGCGTGTATTTCTGATTGTTTTGGACAGTTTTGGTGTTGGCGGAGCACCCGATGCGGCTAAGTTCGGTGATGAAGGAAGCAACACTCTTGCAGCCGTCCTCTCCTACTCCAATGCGGCCTTCCCGAACCTTGCGAAAATGGGACTTCTTGCAATAGACGGCGAAGATGATCCCAGGATCACATCTTATAAGAAAGCTCAGGAATCCATCCCCTCACCCATCGGTTCATATGCGAGAGTAAGGGAGATCTCTGCCGGCAAAGATTCGACTATCGGACATTGGGAGATCGCAGGAATTATTTCCGACAAGGCCCAGCCGACTTATCCGGACGGCTTCCCGGAAGAAGTCATGAAAGCCCTTGAGGAAGCTACGGGCAAGGAATATCTTTGCAACAAGCCATACAGCGGCACGGATGTCATCAGGGATTATGGCGAAGAACACATAAAGACAGGCAAACCGATCATCTATACTTCAGCCGACAGCGTGCTCCAGATTGCCGCTCACGAAGAGATAATTCCTCTTAATGAACTGTACGATATTTGTGCCAAAGCAAGAGAAGTCATGACAGGCGACCATGCCGTAGGAAGAGTCATCGCAAGACCTTTCGTCGGTGAACCGGGCAGCTTCACTAGGACAGCAAACCGTCATGATTTCTCGCTCAGCGCACCGTCTTCAACTATGCTCGATCTCCTTAAGAACGAAGGATATGATGTCATCTCTATAGGAAAGATCTTCGACCTTTTCGCAGGAAGAGGTCTTACTGAATCCAATCCCACCAAGGGCAATACTGACGGAATCAACAAGACAATAGAAATGATGGATCATGACTTCAATGGTCTGTGTTTTGTTAACCTGGTCGATTTCGACATGAAGTACGGCCACAGAAATGATATCGAGGGCTATGCGACTGCAATGCATGAGTTCGACGACGCACTGGGGATCATTCTTTCCAAACTCAGGGATGACGATCTTCTCATCATTACCGCCGATCACGGATGCGATCCGTCAACTGCTTCAACCGATCACTCCAGAGAGTGCATACCGCTCCTCATCTATGGTGACGGATACAGAACGCCTTGCAACATGGGCGAGCTTTCCGGCTTCAACAACATAGCAGGAATAGTACTTACGGCAATTATGGGCAGAACATATAAGAAGGACTTCTGCCCTGCCACGGACACAAACAAGCCTGATCCTGAGAACATCATGAGCTATGTTGATCTAACAAACCTCAAGACTACTGCCACCGGTTCCGATATCGAAGAATTGATAGAACGCGCTGCTTCTTTAGGCACTGCATCTGTTTGTGTACAGCCCTGCTTTGTTAAGGATGCGGTCAGATTCTCCAAAGGCAGAGTCGCTGTCTGCACCGTTATCGGATTCCCTAACGGTTATTCAACTACTGCGACCAAGGTGTTTGAGGCAAAAGATGCCTGTGACAACGGCGCTTCAGAGATCGATATGGTAATCAATATCAACTTCGTTAAGTCAGGAAGATACGATGAAGTATATGAGGAGATCAAGCTCATCGCAGAAGCAGTTCACGCCAAGGGCGCGCTTCTCAAGGTCATAATAGAGACATGCGATCTTACTGAAGACGAGAAAGTCCGTCTCTGCAAGATCGTAAGCGAGGCCAAAGCCGACTTCATCAAGACTTCAACAGGCTTTGGCAGCGCGGGTGCCAAGGCCGAAGATATCGTCCTCATGAAAAAGAACATAAGTCCTGATGTCAGGATCAAAGCAGCAGGCGGCATCAGAACGGTTGAAGCTGCCAAAGAGATGCTGGATAGCGGCGCCATAAGGATTGGAGCATCCAAACTCGGCAATTGACCAAGCGCAAAATTTTTGTTCGTTTTTGACTAAAACAGGTTTTTAGTCCCTTTAATGACACTTTACCTGTGATATATTACCTCCAGCAAAGAACATACGATCTTTTTGGAGGTTTTATTTATGTCACCACTCGATATGCTTATCTTCTTGTTTTTCATACTTGTTACCATCAAGGCAGCTACATCATGCATCGATCACTGGAGAGATATTGACGAAGCGGCAGAGCGTGCAGCTTCAAGAAGAGTAAGACCTTCACCCTCAGTCGTAAGGACTGCAAGACCTGTCCGTACAGTCAGGCCATCTTCTGTCCGCGTTACTCCGATCAAGCGTGTTAATGCTCCGGCAGCATCTGTCCGTAACACAACCATTGCAAGACAAACTCCATTGAAGAATAAGGGTGTAGCTTAAGTCCCGACCAACGACCGCTCACTTTTTTCCATTTCTTTTTCTCCGTATAAGGGACTACCCGGCCTTGCTTCTCCAACCGCTTACCACACACCTCAAAATAGCAAGGCCGGGATATCTCCCGGCCCCATTAACTTACTGAATTATCTAATCGATCAGAAGGATACCTTGTTCTTTCCTTCTCTCTTTGATTTATTGAGCTTTCTTTCCGCTTTGGATAAGAGATCAGAGATATCAGGATCTTCCGGATCAAACATGGCAAGTCCTGCCGAGATCGTTACTCTTTCCCTCTTGCCGTCAAGGATAATGGGTTCATTGGCAATCGTCTCAACGAGCTTTTTAGCCATGCCTACGGCAGATACCTTATCAGTATCAAGAAGTACGATAGCGAACTCGTCACCGCCTGTACGGAAGCATGTATCCTCTGTTCTTACGTTAGCCATACACTGTTCTGCGATGCTCTTCAAAACGATATCGCCGTTCTGCTGGCCGAATATGTCGTTAACATTTGTTATGTCATCGACGTCAGCTACGAGGAGAGCAAATGTGCTGCCGTCAGTTCTCTTCTGGTAGAGGCTCGCATATTTTTCGAGAGTCTCATAGAAATAGCGTCTGTTATAAAGTCCGCTCAGGTCATCAACACGCGCAAGAAGCTCCATCTTGTGATAGGAACGCTCAAGTTCAAGCTCTAGTTTTTTCTGCTCTGTGATGTCCCTGCTTATGCCCCATGTTCCGACGATTTCGTTGTTTACGTCGTAGAGAGGATACTTGGACGCAAGATAATATCTTGCATTTTCCTCGTCATCAAGGAGTTCTTCTTCGATATTAAGGACGGGCTTTCCCGTTCTCATGATCTCGAGTTCGACTGCTCTTGCCTTATCTGCAAACTCCTTGGGGAAAAAGTCATAATCAGATTTGCCTACCAGCTCATCCGGCTTGATTACGCCGAGCTGATTTGCGTGCATATAGTTATTCCAGATAAACTTGGAATCCTTATCTTTAAAATAAATAGTGTCTCTTCCGTATTTACGGATCGTATCGATAACCAGCATATCGTTGATCTGCATCTCTTTCCAAAAACTTCTCTCGGACATTTCTTTACCTCATTAGCATCAGCTGTCAATGTTTCCGATTACGATTATTTGAAAGGCTTACCCTCGCCTTCTGTTAATTTAATACCTTCCATTGTAAACGCTTTGCAGTACTCTTCGCAATCAAAAGCTGCAGGAGTGAAGACTCCTGTCTTCTTCCACTTGTCTCTGCACATGAGTTTTACGCCTGCGATAAGGGCAGCGCCCTTCATGTCATCAAAAGCACTTACGCCGTGCTTTTCATAGGAAGCTTCATTGTCACCCGTAACAATGTAAGACTTAGCGATATCTATATTGTCCTTCTTGCTCTTACCGGTAATGTAGATCTCGTAAGATGCCATGCCCTTGGCCTTGGATTCGATGGGCGCTGATTCGCCCAGATCGGATTTCTTGGGAAGGATCGCAGCCAAAAGATCGATGGGGGCAACTTCAACGTTGCCTACCGCAACCGGCTTATCTGACATGAGTCCGATTTCTTTTAAGAAGTCGATCTTATCCTGGGGCGGAATGTGCTCCAGGTCAGGCTTTTTACCGAGCTTGAAATATCTAACGTTTGACATATCAGGAATCTCTTTGAGGAGATCTGTGACCATGGGGCTTGAATCAAGATAGACCTTTGTGCCGGATGAAGACTTGGCCTCGATAGACATTGCTTCTGCTTCGACAACCTTGCCGTCAGCTATGTAGAAAACATTCTTGCTGGGACCGAACTTGTTAGCTACTACCGGAGCTTTTACATCTTCGGAATAGAGCGTATCGTCGATCTCGGTCCTGCCCTTCTTTGCGATCTTCTTCTCGCCCGATACGGCGATAAGGTCGATATAGTCGATCTTGCTGAAATCGTTTTTGGCGGCACGTCTGATAATGGCATTGACTGCACCCGGAACAAAACCAGCTCCGCATATGGCTGTCTTTCCGGTGCCGTGGAATTCGCCGAACATCCTGAACTGCTTCGAAAGAAGTGATGTCGGTGACGGAATGTCAGGAACGTCGAAAAGTGTTGAATCTATATAATCAGCCTTTGCTTTTACGGCAAGGCTCATCGCGTCAAGTGAAAGTTCAGGGGGAAGAAGGTTTACGACGATGTCGGGAGCAAAGATCCTTACCATCATCATGGCGCCTTCGACATTTGCCATGTCGATTCCGGATGTAGTGACTCTGACACCCATGCTGGCTGCCAGATTTTTAAGCTCATCACATTCCTGCTTCTGACGCGAAGCAAGACAGATATCAGATGCATAAGATCTGTTTCTGCAGAGAGCAATCAGCAAACGCTTGGAAATTTCGTTACAACCGAGAATCAGGACCCTTTTCATGACCTTCCGCGACCTTTCATCTTTATAATAGCTTACCCTATTTAGATATTTTACTTAAAATAATAACGTTGGGCAAACATTTTTCGGGCTTTTGTTCATTTACCTTGCAGGAATTTTTAGCGTAATATACCGATATCCTAATTAACAAAAGGAGAACGGTTATGAAGACACTTAAGAGAATTGCAGCAGGCATTCTTTCCACAGCACTTTTGCTTGGTATGACATCCTGCGCTACAAAGCAGACAGAGGCATCTGCAGATGCTAATGTTGATTCAGCTGCAGCATTCACAACTGTTGAGAGCGGCAAGCTCATCATGGCTACAAACGCATTCTTCCCGCCTTATGAGTACTATGAGGGCGACAAGATCGTTGGTATTGATGTTGAGATCGCTACAGCAGTAGCAGACAAGCTCGGTCTCGAGCTCGTTATCGAAGACGTTGAGTTCGACTCAATCATCGCAGGCGTTCAGAGCGGCAAGTACGACATCGGATGCGCAGGCATGACAGTTACAGAAGACAGACTTAAGTCTGTAAACTTCTCTACACCTTATGCTACAGGTATCCAGTCCATCATCGTAGCTGCTGATTCTGAGATCACAGATATCGACACACTCGTCAACGGCGACTACAAGGTTGGCGTTCAGTCCGGTACAACAGGCGACATCTACATGTCTGCTCCTGTTGAAGAGGGCGGCGTAGGCGAAGAGAGAATCGAGCGTTTCGCTAAGGGTAACGACGCTGTTATCGCTCTCACAACAGGCAAGATCAGCGCAGTTGTTATCGACAACGAGCCTGCCAAGGCATTCGTTGCAGCTAACTCTGGTCTCAAGATCCTTGAAACACCTTACACAGTTGAGGACTACGCAATGGCTATCAACAAGGATAACGTTGCACTCAAGGATGCAATCAATCAGGCACTCAAGGAACTCACAGACGACGGCACTATCGCTGCTATCGTAAACAAGTACATTCCTGCTGAAGGCTGATAGCTTTTTGCGAAAATAAGCAAAAAACAAATAATATGAGCGGAAATATGGTCTATATTTCCGCTCTTTTATTATTTATAATTGGTGATGTTTTCGTGTATCGATACTTTGAAGTTTGAGGAACGTCCAATGTACACCAAAAAAGCCAATCAGATTTTGATCATCGGCATAATTGCTCTTCTTCTGTCATGGTTACCTGGTCCCGGCATCGCTTGTGCCGTTGTCGCACTTATCATGTACACCAAGAATAAGGGTGCCAGATCACTCATCAGAACCGATGTCGGAAGAGGTCTTTCGATCATTGCGATCTTGATCAGTGCAGTCGTAGCTATCTACTTGTTATTATTCCGCCCGCTCCTTGTTATGCCGGCATGGCTGGCTTCTCTCCGCGAGGCATTTTATTCGACAAAATTCTACGCAGAATTCGAAAACAACTTCCTCATCGATAACCGTTACACTTATATCAAAAAAGGTCTGACAGTAACATTTGAGGTTACTTTCTTTGCCGTTCTTTTGGGTATCGTTCTGGGTGTCATAGTTGCACTCGTCAGATCATCTTATGACACACTGAAAGAAGAACTCAAAGGCGGTATCGGCAAGGGCATCCTTTTTGTCCTTTACAAGATCTGCGGTTTATATCTTACGGTCATCAGAGGAACCCCTGTAGTCGTTCAGCTCATGATCATCTACTTTGTTATCTTCGCATCTTCCAATAATAAGATACTCGTTGCCGTTCTCGCATTCGGAATCAACTCCGGCGCATATGTTGCCGAGATCATCAGAGGCGGTATCGAGAGTGTCGACAAGGGACAGTTCGAAGCAGGCCGTTCATTGGGATTCGGATATGTAAGGACAATGGCCCTAATCATCATCCCCCAGGCATTCAAGTCTGTTCTTCCCGCACTTGCAAACGAGTTCATCGTTCTCATAAAGGAAACTTCCGTATCAGGTTATGTCGGACTCCAGGAACTTACCAAGGGCGGCGACATCATCAGATCAAGAACATACTCGGCATTTATGCCTCTTATTGCAGTAGCGATCATCTATCTCCTGATCGTTATCTTCTTCAGCTGGATAGTATCTTTGATCGAAAGGAGGCTTAAGAGCAGTGAGCGCTGATAATGACGTAATCATATCCGTAAAGGATCTTTGCAAACACTATAATGGCGGCGAGATCAAGGCTTTGGACGGCGTCACGACCGACATCAGAAAAGGTGAGGTAGTAGTCGTCATCGGCCCTTCAGGTTCCGGTAAATCAACCTTCTTAAGATCTCTTAACCTGCTTGAGCGTCCTACGTCAGGCACGATTACTTTTGAAGGTCAGGACATCACTTCACCTTCAACAGACATCAATAAGTTGAGACAGAACATGGGAATGGTGTTCCAGCACTTTAACCTCTTCCCTCACCTTACGATCATGAAAAACATGACCATAGCACCTATGAAGCTCCGCGGCATTTCAAAAGCAGACGCCGAGAAGAAAGCATTGGAGCTTCTCGGAAAAGTCGGACTTCAGGACAGGGCCATGTCTTATCCATCACAACTCTCAGGCGGACAAAAGCAGCGTATCGCGATTGTAAGAGCGCTTGCGATGGATCCTGAAGTAATGCTTTTCGATGAGCCGACGAGCGCTTTGGATCCTGAGATGGTCGGAGAAGTTCTGGAAGTTATGAAGCAACTCGCAAAGGCCGGCATGACAATGGTCTGCGTTACCCACGAGATGGGTTTTGCCAGAGAAGTCGGCACGAGAGTCATCTTCATGGACTGCGGTAAAATCATTGAGGAAAATACACCTGAGGAGATCTTCACAAATCCTCAGAACGAAAGACTTCAGACATTCCTGAAGAAAGTATTGTAATTTAGGAGGTAAGTTATGTTTTGTGAATCTTGTGGAGCATCTATTCCCGACGGCCAGGCTTTCTGCTCTAACTGCGGAGCGGCAGCACCTGCTCAGGCAGCACCCGTTCAGGCTGCACCTGTTCAGCCCGCACCGGCACCCGCACCCCAGCCTATAGCACAGCCTGTACAACCCGTTCAGCAGTACGCACAGCCTGCACCCCAGCCTGTACAGCCCGTTCAGCAGTACGCTCAGCCGGTACAGCAGGCCCAGCCCGTATATGTCCAGCCTGTAGTAGCAGTTCCTACACAGCCCAGAAAATCAAGCGGCATGGCAATCGCAGGACTTATCATGGGTATCTTCACACTCATTTTCTGCTGGGTTCCCGTCGTAAGCTGGATCTTAGGTCTTCTCGGCCTTATCTTCTCGATCATCGGAATCGCAAAGAAGAACGGCGGTGCAAAGGGCGCTGCAATCGCTGGTCTCGTTCTTACGATCCTCGGCGCCATCATCGGCATTGCTTTGTATGGTCTGGTCTTGGGAACAAGCATGAACGAATACTTAGAGCAGGCAGAATATGCCGCTTCATCAGTAGCTGCAGAAACAACTTACTGATCCGGATAAACAAGTTAACTTTACGGACGTCCCGCTGCTGAGCGGGACGTTCTTTTTGTAAGAAAATCTATATGGATTATGATAAAATCTCGGCAGGAACACATCGGAACATTTTTGCTTCTTTTGTTCAGGAGGGATCAGATTATGTATTGTGAATCATGCGGAAACTTAGTTCCGGACGGACAGGCTTTCTGCTCTAACTGCGGAGCAGCCGTTGCACAGGCAGCACCTGCCGCACAGCCGGCACCCGCTCCCATGGCAGCCGCACCGGTAGCAGCTCCTGCCCCGGCACCTGCACCTGCACCTGCACCGGCACCCCAGCCGATGGGTCAGCCGCAGCCGGCACAGCCTGCATATCAGCAGCCTGTCTACCAACAGCCTCAGTATCAGCAACCTCAATACCAGCAGCCCATGTATCAGGCTCCGACTTATCAACAGCCTGTAGCTGTAGCCCAGCCTGTTTATGCACAGCCGGTTTACACGCAGCCTGTCGTATTGGCACAGGCCGCACCTGCAAAGCGCGGTAACGGTATGGCAACAGCAGGTCTTGTATTCGGCATACTAACTTTCGTATTCTGCTGGATTCCAAGTTTATTCTATGGTTTTGGTCTACTTGGTCTGATCTTCTCGATCATAGGACTTGTCAAGAAAAATGCACCGGGCAAGGGCAAGGCAATCGCAGGTCTTATTCTTGCGGTACTCGGTGTTATTGCCGGCATCATCATCCAGGAAACATTCTGGGTTATGGTCGGACGTGAGATCGACAACGGTCTTAATGATATCTACGAAGAGTTGGAGACATACGATACAGGCTACAAACCTAACCCGAACCCTGACGAGTACTTTATCGACGGTGACTTTGTAACAACAGACAAGGGTTATGTCAGCGGAGTGCTCCACATCGATAACTTCATCGTAGAGTACTGATATTAATTACAAAGTGAATTATTAGGGCTATCTCAAACAGATGATTTTGGGGTAGCCCTTTTCTATGACTTGATTCCGGTTGCAAGCAAGAAACATTCTGTGGCGGATACCGAGAGTTCCAAAATAAATTCCAAAATATACGGATTTAGGAAGCAAAAGTGGAACTTTGCTTAAAAAGTTCTCAAATCAATTACAAAAATCAATGTTTCTGGAACTAAAAATGGAATTTTGAAGTGGTGCACAGATTCTTGCAAGCACTATGATGCTTACTGTGATTTTCTGCTATATAAAGACCAAATCCCTACAAGACAACCATGTTTTCACTGTGTTAGAATGAATATATTAAGTTTTATTTAGACTTTTGGGGAGGTCTGTTATGTACTGCGAATCGTGCGGTTCTTTCATTAATCCAGGTGAAGCTTTCTGCTCCAACTGCGGATCTCCCGCACCAAAGAACTCTGCTCCGGCAACGCCCGCGCCCGCACCGGCTCCGCAGGCAACAGTTCAGCCTATCATGCAGCCCGCACCCCAGCCTGCCGCACAACCAGTTCCACAACCCATACAGCCTGCATATCAGCAGCCTTACCAGCAACTGCAATACCAACAGCCTGTACAGATGGCACAGCCCATCTATCAGCCGGTTTATCAGCAGCCGGTAATAATCACACCCATAGACAACAGAACGAGAATAAATGGAGCTGCTACTGCAGGCCTAATATTCGGTATCATTAACCTTTGTACTTCGTGGATTCCGTTGCTCAATGGAATACCTGCTATCTTGGGTCTTATCTTTTCGATAGCCGGTGTTTCAAAGAAAAATGCAGGCGGTAAAGGAAGAGCTATCGCCGGACTTATTATGTCCTCCGTAGGTCTCTTCATATGCATCCTTATCATCATTGAACTGATCGTTGGCGGTGAATTGGATTACTGATTTACTTGCGCTTTCTTCTTAAAGTCTCGTCGTAGGAATAATTCTCTTCAAGAAAATCCTCGCCCTTCTGCTCTTCTGTAAATGAAAGGCCGGGATAGTTCAATTGTCTGAGCACTTCGTAGATAGCAACTGCGCACGCGTTAGAAACGTTAAGACATCTGCAGTCTGCAGCCATCGGGATCCTGAAGCATCTGTCGAGATTTGCTCTTAATATCTCACCGGGGATTCCGGTGCTCTCTTTACCGAATATCAGATATATGTTGGCGTTCTCTGATGCAGCCTTGAAGTCAATATCTGAAGGCGGCACCTTGCCGTAACGTGTCATGAAGAAATACTCACCGTCGTTCTTGTCGGTGAAGTCCTGCCATGAATCGTAAAGAGTGTATTCAGCCCATGTGATGTGGTTGGTTGAAGCTCTTCTGAATTCCGGATTATCTATGTCAAATCCGACAGGTCCTATTATGTGGAGAACGGCTCCGGTTGCAACACATGTGCGCATTATATTACCCGTATTCTGAGGGATCTCGGGCTCAAACAATACAACGTTTACTATGTTGTTTCCTGACTCGTTCATTACATATCTCCGTTATAAACGTATTAAAGCAATTATTTAAATACAGAGGCTTGTCTAAATTTAATCAACAGGCTTCTTTTTCCTGATGTAAACAACCATTACTACCGCTACCGCAACACCTGCAATAGTTACGAGAATACCCTGGATGAGATAAGGATAGCTGTATGTGATCGTCGTTTCTCCCTTATCTACGAATACCAGTCTGTTGAAGGTTCTGAAATCACCTTCGAAGATATCGTGTGTTGCAAGTGACGTATTTACGTTATCCTCGGGTGAAGATACAGTGATCAAGTTATCGCCGTATGTGATATCAAGCGGAACAATCTGTCTTTCAGGTACTTCGTATTCGCTTACATCGACTATTCCTGCAAGAATGGCGCCGACGTTTCTGTCTCTTGTACGTGAGTAATAGTAAGTAAGGTTGAAACCTATGAACGTGATGTTATCGTTGGTTCCCTTGCCCCAGAAAGGCATCTGCTCATCAAGGACTTCGGAATATCCGAGAACTTCCGTTAAGCCGTTCATGTAAACAGTCTTCCAGTTCTTGAATTCATCAGGGAACAACGCAAGCTCGATCTCACCAAACTTGGTTGTATAGAATGTCGGGAAACCGTTATCAAACTGTACGGACTGGCACTCTACTCCTAAGAATCTGTTGGTCTTACTCTCATAGTTTTCAGGAATACCGTCAGCAAGGACGTAAACCTTTGTACCTGCTTCAGCAGCCTTTGTGATGAGATCTTCCGCTGTCTCAACATCGTGATAAAGGAAGCCGTCAAGATAGATCGTCTCATAGCTTGAGAGCTCTTCTAATGTGAAGTCGTCGATATATTCGCTCGGTGCCTCGCAGATCGTCGGGAACATCATGGAGATGTAGTATGCACCGTTACCGATCGCGATACCGTCGTACTTTGTTATGGTGCCGTAAGCACCTTCAATGCCGTCGTAGTGGAATACGACATAAATGCCTTCGTCGTATTCTTTCGTATATCCTCTTAAATCAGCTGCGGCTTCTGCTTCCTTCTCATTATAAAGATAGACCGCAGCGGAATTCTTCTTAACAATAACCGTATCGCAGCCCATCTCGAGAAGTCTGTCGAACATGAAATAGTAGTAACCGTTATCGTATGCTTCGTTGATCTGAGCGATCTGAAGTGATGTTGATGCAGCCTCCCAGCCCTGTCCGAACAACTGGTTAACTGAACCTTCGTAATCGGTGAAATAGAATACGCCGTTTACCGTTGGAGAAATACTGTCGATAAGCGCTACACGGCTCTTGGTCATGTCTTTTGCTTCATCGATGAGCGTATCTTCAGCGAGCTCTTCGAAGTAGCTGCTGACTACTGTCTTCTCACCCTTAACGGGAACGAATGTCTTAACGCAAATACCGCAGTCGACTGCGAGCAAAGCGATAATGACGGCAAGGATGGGCTTTTTGAGGCTGTCCCATTCAAGCATCGAGAAGAAGATCATTGCGGCAGCAATCTGCATGAAACGCATCATCCACATGAGTGAACCGCCGGGTAGCAGCTGGAATACCGGTGCTGCAGTTTTCGTTGTGAGCAATACGATGATGAGCGCTGTAATGAATCCGGCACGTGCACGTCTCTTGCTTGCTACGGCACCGAATGCTGCGAGCAGGAATGAGACAATACCAAAGTAGGATGTGGTAAATCCGCCCTTAAGTTTTCCAATAGGGTTAAGCGTGATCAGTATGCTCTGGAAAAAGCCTTCTGCAGCCTGGCTTGCGTTGGATGTGTTGGATGCAAGTCCGCCCTTTAGTGATGGGAACAATACGATGCCGATAAAGGCAAAACCGCATAATACGGCAACGATAAGTTCCAGATCTCTTTTGCCGGATTTCTGGATCTTGTTCATGCCCGTAAAGCAGCAGAGTCTGTAAACCAAAAGATAGATGAGCCATGCGATAGCGACCATGCCCGAGTAACCGACGTGGCATGCGCACATCAGCGCAAAAGCGACTGTGGTTCCAATGAAGTTCTTTACTCCGCCCTTCTTCAAGTATTCATTGATGAATAAGAATGCCAGCGGGAATATAGCCATGATGATGCTTCTCGGGAGGTTACCTTCTGCAAAGAGAACATGTAAGCTCTGCGGCATGAAGAACCACAGGATACCGAAGATCATGCCTGTAACTGGTCTCTTCTTAATGAAGCCTGCGATATTCCATGTGAGTGCACCCAGAAGATAGACGATTCCGCTGAATACTGCGAATCCTTCGAAAACATAATTATCCGTGAATATGGAAGGAAGACTTCTTGCGACAAACTGGCAGAAAGCCATGAGATATGCGGCTATGGGCGGCCAGTAACGCATGAGCTCTACGCCGTTATACCAGACCGGATTATAAAGGGGCCACTTGTCTCCTGCTTCGATCGAATTCAATATCCAGTCGCCGCGGTAAACGTGGTACATGGAGTCGGAGCCCTTGATCAGAACACCGCTTTTGCTTACGGCCCAGATGACGCCTAAAGCTACTGCGATGTTTAATATGACGCTTATTACCGCGACAACGGTATTCTTTGTCTTAGTTTTAGAGTTCAAAACCCTTCTCCAGTCTTCCTATAGCTGCTTCTACTTCGTCAGCGTCGTTCTCATCTTCGATGCCCTCTGCTTCAGGGAATCTGACGCCGTATGTTCTGACAGGTGTCTCACTGCCTTCAAATCTTCTCAAGTGATATTCGATGGGCTTAACCGCTTCAGCGATCTGCTTAGCGAAGAATTCCGTCATGTTCTCAAGTGAAGGAATGATCGCATTGAACGGTTCGATCTCGTTCATGACCTGGTTCTGATAAGGCTCGAAAACCTTCATGATCATCTTCTCAGGTTCAGTGAACTTGATGATGTTGTTACCTGTGGTATAGACCGTAGCAACGAACTCCCATGTATGAGGATGCGTGTCGCCCTTCTTGCCGTCGAAAACGACGAAGTGGCTTGCGTTAAGATAAGCTTTAATTCTGTAATATCTGAGCATTGGTTCATCCTCCCTTATGCGTTGACCAGAGCTTCGTAAAGCGCTGTTGCGTTGCGTTTTTCATCTGTGTTATTCGCAAGAATGTTTTCGGGCATCTCAGTTGCAGGGATCTTACTCTCGATGATCTTCATTGCCTGCTCGGCGTTCTTTGAACCGAAGAGGAGAATGAATCCGTCTTTGCAGTATCTGATCCATACGACATCGTCGCCCAAGAGTTTGCTGTTCTTCTCGAAGAAGCTCATCATGGCACCCGTCTCAAGCTTTACCCTTACAAACGCGCAAGGCGTGATCTTTCTTTCATCGATCCTGTGAAGAAGTCTCATGATCTTTCCTTCACCGGTTATGATCGAAGCCTGGTTTCTTCCCATGACTACGTTGTCGAGATAGTCGATATAGTTATTAAGTTCGGTGTTGACCGCCTTGATGCTGTCGACTTTTTTCCTTGCATCGATAAGCTTCATCGTGAAATAGATAACCGCAATGATAAGGAGCGCGATGAGGAGAATGAGCACGATCAGGAGATAAAGCTTGCTGCTCAGGTACGCATTGTTCGTGAGCATGATGTCGTAATCGGTAAGAAGGCAGAGTCTGTACTCGGTGCCGTTGTACTCGAAAATGATTCCCGATGCGACATACTTTGTGCCTTCAAGAGAGATTATCGAATGCTTAACTCTTCCCTGTACGAGAGTAGCAAGGAAAGACTGTGCGCTCTGTGTGTTATAGAAAGTATCTGTTGAGAAAGTCTTATATACATTAGTCTCACTGATGCTCTTAACGAAGAGGAAGTATTCGGAGTTATCGAGTGTCCAGTAACGCTGAGATGTGGAGTCGAGCATCTCGATCGTGTCTTCAACGAACGCATCGCCTGCGATGTCACCATAGAGTTCGATCTGTCTTGCGACGATCTCAACGTAACCGTCCTGCTCCTGTGCATAGAGCTCGGCTACACCCTGCTCGTAGTTGTGAATCTGCCAGACGGCAAATGCCGTGAGGAGAGTGGCCATCAGCATGACCGCTACTGTCATTAATATCAGTGTTTTCTTTGACCCTTTACTCATAGTACTTTTCCTTGTTATTAACTAACTCTCTAAATCTTCTGATTGCGTCTGATATTTTGCCGAGCTGTTCCCTTGCAGCAAGACGGAATTTCTCGAATTCCCTCGAAAGAGTATCGGTCTTCCAGCTGCTCTTTGTATTGATACTGTTAACGATTCCCGCAAGTCTTATAAAGAAAACAACGAAGTTATAGAAAGGCAGGAGCGCGACTACAGCCCATTGCTTCAGGTAGTAGCGCCGTGTTTCCGGGAAAGGCTTTAACAGATACTGTCCGATATAGAAATACATGTATCCGCATATGATGTAGAACGCGAAGATTGCACCCATAGAAAGCAATACCGTGGTGCTCGAATAACCATATGCCATAAGCACGATCAGAGCGAGATACCAGATCATTCTCGGGAATGCGAACGTGTGGTCGAAAAGCAAAGTATGGATATTTGTATCCGTAGCAAATCTCCACGGGCGGAGCTTACTCTGAGGATAAAGTCTTGCAACTTCGAGAGATCCTCTCTGCCAGCGCTGACGCTGTGTGTAGAGCTTGTTTACACTCTCAATAGGATCAGTGAAATAGATGGCGTCAACACAGATTCCGACCTTCTGCTTCTGCAGATATCTCATCTGGAAAGTGATCTCCGTATCCTCCGAGATGGTCTCTGTGTTGTACAGGTGTGACTTACGGATGGAACTCATTCTGAATGCGGAGAAAGCGCCGGACAAAGTGTACATTGAGTTTGTCTCGGAGTCGAAGTTTCTTCCCGCAAGGAATGCCTGTGCGTATTCGCAGAACTCGATCCTTCTGAAAAGTCTTGCCTTGAATGACTTATACTTCTCGATCTTATCAGGTCTTATGAGAATTGAACCCGTAAGACATGTATATTCACGGTGATTCTCAAGATAGAGGATCATGTTGGTAAGAGCATTCTTCTCGAGCTGTCCGTCTGAATCGATGTTGATGAGATATGTACCCTTACTGTTGTATATGGCAAGGTTCAAAGCTCTCGACTTACCCTGTCCGGAATTGAGCCAGTTCATACGGAGCTCAGGATATTTAGCCTGGGCTCTCGCGAATGCATCAAAGCTCTTATCCTGGCTCATGTTGTTAACGAGATAGATTTCCATGTGCTCATTCGGATAGTCGCTCTGGTGGATGGATTCGAGACATCCCTCAAGGCTGTCCTCTGAGTTATAAACCGGAATAATAAGCACGATGTCAGGCCAGATAGCCGGCTTTTCCATCTTTGACTTCTTGTGCTTCTGATGCAAAAGCACGAAGAACGAACCGATGGAAGGAAGTACTTCTACGAGGAGCGGGATAATGATCCACGCAAGCCAGTAAAAGAACGGGTTAACGATGTGTGTCATGAACTGGTTCATTTGGCATCTCCCCCGCTCTTTGCAGCTACTTCTTCTTTCTTGTTGTATCCGAAGTCGCCCGTCTTCATCTTAAGAACATGGGGCTTCGTGAATATGAAGAAGTACAGTATTACCTGCAGGACATAGAAAACGATTCTTCCTACGATCGTGTGTGCGACATAGTAGTAATCCGTTCCGAGGAAATGGATCATGGTGCATATAACGGCAATTCTCAAAGCGTTGGTAAGCATCGTGTAAAGCGTTCCTACGACAGCGATGTAGATACGCTCCGTAATGTTGTAGATTCC
>JAEEGK010013576.1_pt1 | contig 18338 bp, 15 predicted proteins | sample 8958771 | NCBI WGS metagenome assembly JAEEGK01 (sample SAMN16246547, study PRJNA631951) | gut metagenome | biome: gut microbiome; feature: rumen; material: SC-attached | host: Bos | place: Iran: Karaj | collected 2018-10
TTAAATGCCTAGATTTAAATTTCAACAAAGCGATTTTAATCCAAAATTTATTATTTCAAATATTATTTTATTATTTTCAATTCATTATATTATAAATATTTTCTTTACTCTATTATTTAATTCTTTTTTTAGAACTAAATTACATATTAATCAAATATTTTCTGATGAAGCTATTGATTTAACATCTAAATATGGATATTGTTATTTATGTAGTTTATTTTTTACTAATTTTTTTATGATTGCTGGATTTGTTTTTATTGTTGATAAAGCAAAAAAAATTTTAGATTATGTTTTAACTGATTTTTTTATTCATTTAGTTTTATGTACTATTAATTGTGGATTTCCTTCTAAATTTTTATGGTGGGTTGTTAATTTAACGTATGTATTTTTAATAACTTTAATTTCTGAATATATATCTTTAAAAATTGAACAAAAAGAAATTAAATTAGATTTTTCAATTACAAAAAAACCAAAAATAAAAGATTAAAAATAAAAAGTAAATTATAATGAAATTATAATTATAATATATTTTATTATTTATAATATTTTATTTGGAAATAATTTTTAAAAATGAACTTTATATCTTTTCCTATTACAATTTTCTGAACTATCATAAAATAATTTATACATTAATTTCCCATCTTTAATATAAGTTGGTAATGTACCATATTCATTTATTTCTAATATTGGATTTTGATATGAAATATAATCATATCTTGATAATTTTTGTTTAATTAAAGGAATTTTAAATTTATTATTTTTTTTCTCTTTTATTTTTAATTTCTGTTTTGCAAAATGTAATTCTGATTTTAATATATTTTTTATATTTTCTTCCATTCCTTTTTTTTTATATTCTTTTTTATATTTTAAATCATCTTGTATTTCTTTTATTTTTTCATATATATTAAAATCTTTCTTTTTTTCTTTTTCTTCACTTTTTTGATTTAAATTTTCTTTCTCTATTTTATCTTTTAATTGTTCAAGAAAAAGTTCTTTATTAAATCTATTTGAACAAATGTGTTCATTTTCAGCCATTAATTTTTTATGAAATATTGAAGTTTTAGGAACTTTATAAAGTAATAAATCAGATTTAATTCTTTTCATTTTATTATTTGGGACAATTCCTTTTAATAAAATATTATTATTTGATTTAAATTTATAGTCTTTAAATTTATTTTCTCTATTAGATAAGTTATCATCTTGAATTGAATTCATAGAATTTGAAGAAGACAAATATTTTTTTTTTGGAGTAATAAATATTCTTGGAATTGGTAATTTAGGTAGTGAAAATTTTTCATAACTAAAATTAATATTTGGATTATTAAAATCAGAATTTGAATTGAAATAATAATTATTTTTAAATTGCATTAGTAAACATTTATCTTTCATAATATATTTTGAATAATTAAAAAATGAAATTTAATAATTAAAAAATGGGAAGTGTTTGGGAAAAAAGTAATAAAACAAGAGAACAAGTATTACAAGATATAGAAAAAACAAATAAAATAACAAAAACAGATATATTTAAAAATTTTACTGGAACAAAATTAAAATTTGAATTAAAAGATGAATCATTATTTAAAAGAAATAATTCAAAAGATATAATAGAACTTAATATCGCATCATATCAAAATAATAGATTCTTATTTAATAAAACAGTTTATTTAGACTTAGATGATTTTTATAATTTTTATGAAAGTTTAATTAATTCAACCCATTTTTTTTTTGAAAAAAAAAGATTTACTGAAAAAAAAAATAATTCTCAAGACAGTGTTTGTCCAATTTGTAATGAAACAAAAGTTGATACAATGTTAAATTGTTGTCATTTTTTTTGTAATGATTGTATTAAAACTTGGTTATTAAAAAAAAAAAATTATTGTCCTTTATGTCAATATCAAGTTAAAATTGATAAAAATAAAGGAGAAATTGAAAGTAATGATTGGGATGTTATTGATAATTTAGATGAAAACGAATGTAATAATGAATTTAAAGATAGATTAAAAAGAGTTTATAATAAAATAACAAATAAAAATATTAATTTCAATTAATTGTTTTTGTTTTTAATAGGTTTATTTTTTCATACAAATGTTTGTTATAAATATTTGTTTTTTAAGAATTGACTTTATATTAATAATTAAAAATATTAAAATTTTTAAATACTTTTCTATATAATACATGAATATAAATAACATTTTATTTTTTAAAAATATACAATTTATTAATTTCTATATAAATAAAAAAAAACTGAAAAAACAAAAATAAGAATCTTCATTTTAAATAAATAAAATTCAACTTATTCTCTCAATAAATATAAATAAAAAAAGTTTTAAAATATCATAATTTTAATTAGTTAAAATACAATTTAATTTAGAATCATAATATGCTTTCCTATCTTTTTTAATTCTAGATTCAATATTATATTTTTTTTTAATCCCCTCAACAAAAATTTGATGAGGTTGAGAAAATGTTCCTGCTCTAAAAATAACTTTATTAATTTTAAAAAAAGAAAAAGGCGGAAAAAGAATTTCTTGTTCATATGGTTGACTAGAAATATCAGAAATATTTATTGCAATAATTTCATCATTAAAAGAATTATTATTAAAAGAAATAATCATTTCAACATATTCTAAAATACCTTCACCATGTTTATAACCATAATTTCCAACAAAAGTTCTAAGTCTATCCATTAATAATTTTTTACTTGTTGAAGTAAATCCTGGTAAAATAATAATATTTCCTTCACATGCTTTATATAAATATAAATCTGTTTTTTTCATTGATAAAGCTCTTCTTAAAATTTTCTCATTTGATTTTTTGGAAGGATTATCTTTTGCATATTTATAAAGGGAATACATAAATTTTCCTATATAAGCTTTTATATTTATGTAATCAATTGGATCAAATGAAATTAAAAAATGATTTATTGAATATGAAAGTTGTGTTTCTTTTGTGTATAATTCTATTATTTTTGTTATGAAATTATTATTGTTTTCTAATGAGTTTATATCATTTTTTATTTCATCTTTTTGCTTTTCATTTAAATGTTTTAAATTGTTTATTTGATTTAAAAAATTGTTTTTTTCTGTTTTTGATAATGAAGGAATATTATTGTCCTCATCATAATACTCTGATATTAATTTATGAAAGAGAAAATAATATTTATAATAATCATCTAATGTTATTAATTTTTCTGGTTTTAAATTTGATATAATTGTATTATCTTGATTTATAATGTAATCTTTATTTTCAAGATAATGTAATATTATATCAAAATTATTTTCCTCTATTATTCTTATTTTTTTATATTTGTTAAATAGATTTTGATTTTCTTCACTATTAACTTTGAATATTAAAATATCATATACAAATTTTTTTTCATGACTTAAAGATAAAATTTCTTCTGGATTATTTCCAGTATAAATTAAAATAAATGGAGGAATATTATTATAAGATTCAATTAATGATAATATATTTTTATAACTGTCAATATCACCAGTTGCAAAAAATGCACCTTTAATACAATTTTTTATTTGAAAAAAATAGTCATATAATTCTTCCGAATTTATTTTTTTATCAAAATATATAACATTAACATTAAAAGAAGAATAAAAATCATCATATTCAAATATAATATTTTCTAATTCATTAATCCCCGAAGAATTATTTTTAATTTTATCTTCTTCTGAATAATAATAAGAATTGTAATTTCCCATCTACCTTAAATAATAATATGAAAAAATAATTAAATAAATATAATATTATCATTAAATAAAAAAATGAGAAATTACATTTCACCAGAAAAAAACATATTAATTCCTTTAGAAAAAAGTAGAAGTGAATTTATAGAAAAATTTAATGAAAGAAATAGAACATTTACAAGACAATCAACATCATCATCAGGAAATCAAAATGAAAGATGGAATCTTTTATATAATCAAGGAAAAGTTCAAAAATTAAAAGAAGAAACTTATAGAAAACAAGAATTAGAAAAAAGAACAAAAACAGAAGAAAGTGAATGTACTTTTTCACCTAAATTAATATCAAAATATAAATCTAAAAGTAAATCTAAATTATATAATAATGAAAATGAAAATCAAATTATTGATTTATTGAATAGACAACAAAATTGGTTATTACTTAGAGATTTACATTTAGAAGGTTTTAAAGAAGAAATGAATAATAAAAATACTGAAGAATGTCATTTTAAACCAAAAATAGTAAAAAAATATATTTTTTATATAATTTTTATAATTTTATATTTAAAATAGAATCCTCCTGATTTATTATATAAAGATAATTATAAAGATGATGCAAATAAAATTGTAGAAGATCCTGAATCATATAATCAATATTTAAGAAGATTAGAAGAAAAAAGACAAAATATTATTTCAAATAAAAATTTACAAGATAAAAAACCTGGAAGTGGAAAATTATGGAATAATAAACAAAAAAATTTTAATTTAAATTATGATTATAGAAAACATGAAATAAGTAATAATAGTTATAGTATTATTGCATTGAGAAATTTTAATAATAATAATAATAAAACTTTAAAACAAAATAAAACAAAATCTTCAAATTCAAGTAGAATTATTAATAAAAGTAATTCTAAAAAAGAAAATATTAGTTTAACTCAAGATAAATTTTATAATGAATTTTATACAAATAATGATACTTTAAAAAATGGTGATTTTTCAAATAATGCAAAAGAAGCTGAAAAAATAGGTTTAATTAAATTAGATAATGAAATTGAATTTGGAAAAGCTTTAGACACTCTTCATAATGAATTATTTTCAATAGATTTATATGAAAATGATTTTTAAAAAATAAAATAAATAAATTTAATTTTTTTAAATATTTAATAAATCATTTTTTTTAAATTAAAATAAAACAAAAAAAAACAAAAATAATGAATGAAATAGATATTTCAATTATAGAATATTTAAATCAATCAAATGAAAAATTAAAACCTTTCAATGATAATATTGACTTTATTCCAATTTGTCAATTTATTTACCAATCAATAAAATCAAAAGATTATAATAATATTCCTCAATCAATAATTAATTTAAGGCGCCTTTTAAAATATGAAGAAGCAATATTTGAAACTTTATTTGATACTATTTCACATTTAGTATATTATATTATTAAAAGTGAAGATGAAAATATAAAAGAAGAAATATTAATATTTCTATGTGAAATCATATTTAAAAGACGTTCTTTTGGAAAATTTATTTATGATTGGTTGAGTGAATTTATTTTTAATTTAATTAAGATTTCAATAAATGATTCAAATTCAAAAATTAAATTATTAGCAGAATTTATTTTAAATAATTTAACTGAAGATGTTGGAATGTTAAAAATATTTATTAGAAATTTTCATTTAACAGATGATAATAATTTTCATATGAAAGCATATAATCTTTTTATTCAAACACTTATAAAAAATGTTGAATTAATTAAAGAAGGTATTCATATTGATTGGAATGAAATTTATAGATTTCTTAATCATATTTATATACAAGGAGGAAAAGATTTAGTATTAAAATCTGTTAATGAAATTAAAAAAATATGTAAAAATAATGGAATTGATTACCAAATTATTTTAGAACAATTTGATGAATATGGAATAATAAATTCAAATTTAATTGAAGAAATAAGAAATAAAAATATTAAATAATTTTTTTTAATATAAAAAGAACAAATATTTAATTTTAAAATAATAAAATGGATAATAATGAAATAAATATTTTGTTTAAAAATAAAATTGATGAAAAATATTATTATTCATTCATAATCCAACCAACAGAAATAATAATAAAAAGAAATAATTTAATATATTTAACATTTGGTCAAGTATTTGCATCAATATTTGGAATGTTCTTTTTCTTATATCGTAAGTCAATAATTTACATATATGTAAATTGTTTAACTTTAACTTTAGCACTTTGTGGATTATATGGAACAATTATAATAAATTCAATTTGTCTTTTAATTCATTGTATTTTAACAATTTCTTTAGGAGGAGGATTTTTTTTATTTCAAATAATAAATGATTTAACTACTGTTGATACAACTTATGGTGATGAAAAAAGAACAAGTGATCATATTTTATTATTTATTTTCTCTTTACCTTATATTTATGATGTTTTCACTGGATATTATAATTATCAATGGTTAAAATTAATAAATGAAACAAATAAAAAAAATGAACAAATTGATATTTTAATTGAAGAAAATAATAATGAAAATAATAATAAAATTGAAATGAAAAATTTAGATAATAATAATTATTTAAAAAATAGTCAAAGTGATAAATTATGTATAATATGTTTTAATAGAGAAAAAAATGCTGTTTTTGAACCTTGTGGCCATGTATGTTGTTGTTATAATTGTGCTAATAACTTAATTAATAAAAAATGTCCTATTTGTAGAAGTATTTGTAATAATATAGTTCGTATTTATTTATGAATTTATTTATTTTTTTATATTTAAAAAATGAAAGAAGAACATCAAATTTTAATTGATGCTTTACCTTATATTGATAATTATTTAAATGATGATAATGAAAAAGAAATTGAAAAATTAATTGATAATGAAATGAAAAATATTAATATTAAAGATATTGATGAAGAAATAAATAAAAAATTTAATAGTGATATTACAGAAATTAATAATAAAGATAAAATTGATAAAATTAATTTTTTAAATTTTAATTTTGATATTCCTAAAGATAAAAAAAATGATGAAGAATGGAATAATGTTTTTAAAAATTTAAATTCTCAAATTGAAAATTTTCAAAATGAATCTTTGAATTTAGAGTTAATGAATACTATTGGGGTAAAATATTGGGAATATTTTATTAAAAATTTAAAAAATGTATTAAATTTAATGGAAGAAGAAAAGAATACTTTAAATTCAGATATTTTATATTTAAATAAAAAAAGAAAGTTTAACCAAATGAATTATAAAGAAGAATTAGATAAATTACAAAATGAGATAAATACTAAAAACAATATAATAAAAGAATCATTAAAACAAAAAGAAGAAAAAACAAAAGTGAAAAAAAAATTAAAAAAAAATCAAAAAAACAAAAAAATAAAAAAACATTAAAAAAGTAAAATCTTTATACAATCTATAAAAACAAAACACTAATTAAATTTACATATAATAACTCAACTTAAAAAAATCTATAAAAACTAAATAAAAAGAAAGAAAAAAATAATTTTTTTTAAACACTCATAAATCTATTTCTCTTATTATTATTTTTTTCACTATATAAACTTCCAGAAGTAGTACTATCTTCAGAAAATTTCATTTCATTTTTAATAGAAATAAAATCTTCATATAATTTCATTCTATTTTCTTTTCTTTCTTCATCATTAGAATGAACAATAATTTCAAAAGTTAATAATCTTGGTCTCTTTAACATTTTTTCATTAATTTTTTCAAAATTATTAAATTCATTAAGACATTTTAAATAACTTACATCACTTGAATTAAAATATTCTCTTTTATGACTAAATTGACATCTACTCCCATAATTACAAAAACCATTTTCAAAAAATTGTTTACAAGGTTTTGTTTTATAATTAAAACTCATTTTCCTATTTTTTAATTCAGATTCTCCGTGCGCGAAAGCACAATTTTCACCAAATTTACAATAGCCATTCATTTCCCAAAAATGACATATTTCTGTTTTAAATTTGTTTTTAAAATCATTATACTCATTTTCTATTTTTTTATTAATTGGATTTTTTAATAATTGATGATTTGAATATTTTAAATTTGGTCTATTTTTATATGAAAGATTATTGTATTCTTCTTCATTATATATTTTTTCATTTTCTTTTTTGAAATGGCTTCTTTTTGATTTTGGTCTTTTTTGTGATTTGTTTCTGTTTATTTGTTTATTTTGGTTATTGTTCGTTCTATTATTTGAATATTGAAAATCTAAATTTGATTTTTGGTCATTTGACATTTTTTTTATTTATAACTTTAATTAGAAAATATATTATTTACTAAATTTTGTCGATTAAATAAAAAAAAGACTTAATATTTTTTCGATTATATTTTATCATATTATTTTAAATTTAAATAACCAATTTTTTTATTATATATAATTTATTAAAAATAATTAAAATTAATTAAAAATATTTTTTATTTAAAATAATGAAAACGAAAATTGTTAAAATAATAACAAAATTTTATTATTTTTATAGCAAAAAATTTAAATCAAACAATTACAATTTTTTTTATTTATTTAAACAAAAATAAATAAAAATAAAATTAAAAAGAGAAATAATTCATAAATAAAATAATAAAAAATTTTAAATAATTAATTATATTTTCTTACTACTTTAAAAATCAAAATAAAATATTATTAATATTTAAAAAGTCTATCAAAAATGTATGGGAAAAAACACAATTCCTTTAAGATAAATACATTCCAAAAAAAAGCAGCGAACACAATATCAACCAAATTTACTCCTGTAAAAATATTAAATATAAGAAAATCTGAAAATAATTGTGAAAAAAAATTTAGAAATACATGTCAAAATTTTTATAAGGGGAAAAATGCATTTGATTTCACTTTAAACTCATCATCAAATTCAAAAAATAAAGTAAAATTAACAAATCAAAATGTATCTCATATTTTAAAAAAGAATAAAACAATAAAAATAAAAAAAAGTATAGAAAGTCCATCAAAATCAATAAAAAAACAAGTATTTAAAATTTCACTATTATCACCAATAAAAAAACATATAAAATTTAATACTGATACAATTAAAATTAAATATTCAGAAAAAAATAACAAATTTTCTAATTATGGGAAAAATGAAAAAAGTAAAAAAAATCCTAATTTAATCATTAATAAATTAAAAATTCCACCTTTTATAGATAATATATTACATCCTTTAATTAATAATACAAATAAAGCAACAAATTATACAAGTTTTACAACAAATGATAAAAATAATTTTATTTCATATAAAAATGAATTTGAAAATGAGAAACAATCTGAATTTTTAAATGTGGAATTAGGAGAATTTAATAATTTTTCTGAATTTTCATTAAAGAGTTTAATTTCTGATAAATCATTTGAAGAAAAAGAAATGAATCCAGATGAATTATGTAATTATTATCAAAATAAAAAAGATACTAGTTTTTTAGATTTAAATAATAATAAGAATGATGTTAAAAATAATAAAATGTGTTATTCTGATAATAATTTAAATTGTGAACAAAGTTTTTATTGTAATGATATTAATGAAAAAAAAGATGGTGAAGATATTCATAAAGTTTATAATTTAACAACTAGTTTTAAATCTAATTTAGAAGAATGGATTAAGTTTAAAAAAACAATCAATAATAAACAATTAAATAATATAAATAAATTACCTACTATATCAAATTCAATATTAAATTATAAAATTCAATATAATGGAGATGGTATTTCTTTTAGGAAAAATTTATTAAATCAATAAACAATAATAATATTTATTTAATTAAATATAGATTATTAAATATAAAAATGTAATTATTTTTTGAAAAAATAGAATTGGTATATATATTAATAAAAAATAATTATTTTAATTTAAAAAAAATATAAGTCTTTTATATAAATATTCAATCTAAATAATAATTTGCATGTAATACTTTAATTTTAATTTATTAAAAGGTTTAATGATTTAAAATTAAACTTTTATTAAAAAATAATTATTGAAAATATCTATAATATAATTTTTGAAATTTGTCATTTTTTAATCAAAAATAAATTATCAATTATATTATTTCTGAATAAAATATTTTAAAAATTATTATTATCATTTGATATTTTATTTTAATATAATACAAATAAAATATGAGGATGTTATAAAAATATATTATCTAATTATATACGGATTGAACAAAAAAAAGTATACTTGATTTATTATTTTATTATAAATTATCAAATATATAAAAATTTAATCCAATTTGAACACCAAAATAATTATTTCCTTTCTTCAATTAAATTTGAGAAATATTTTAAATTTCCTATATTTCATTTTCAATACTTTGAAACTCAGATTATAAATACATTTTGTTTTAAAAAAATATAATTTATGATTTAAAAATATATTTAAAATTATTTATAAGTTTTTTTGTTTCATCGATAATTATTTTATTCATTATTTTTTTATTAAATATTATTTGTATTATTTCTGATATATTCTTTCTCTTTTTTTATTTTAAAAAGATTTAAATTTTTATTTTTATTTTTAATTTATTTCATCATTTTATTTACAATAGATTTTTAATTCATTTTTTATGATTTTTTATTTATTTTGAATATTGAATATGTTTCTCTCTTTATTATTATGGTTAATTAATTAATAATTTATAATTAAAAATATTTTTCCAAAAAATCTTTATCATCATATAATATTTTTTTCTATAAATTCTTTCTTTCATTTAATTTCTAAAAAATTGTTCATCATGAAATTTGATTTAAAAATTATATGATTATAGATAAAGTAAAATAAAATCCAAATTAAATTTTTTATAATCTTTATAAAAATTATTATAAATTAAATTTAAAAATTATTGATTAAAATATTTTTTTAATAATTAATTTCAATTTTAAAAAGAATAACAATAAAATAAAATATGCCAAATTATTCTTGGTTAAAAGCAAAAATAACTATATTAATAATATATATAATCCTCTCAATAATATTCGAACAATTTTATCGAAAACCTTTATTCACAAAATCAATAGAACTAGAAACAAAATTATATTCATCAACAAGTATAAATCAAATAAAAATATTTAAACTACTTTCAAAATTCGGAACACAAACAGGATTAATTCCTTTATTAATAACAATATTAATATTATTCCCAATAAATATTTCATATACTTTTGCATCAGTAATAGTATTATCAAGTTATTATGATAATATATTAAAACTTTCATACGGATCACCTCGTCCATTTTGGATAAACCCTTCAATTAAAAGAAGTTGTGATGGAGGATTTGGAAATCCTTCTGGTCATTCTTTTTCTTCTTTTGCTATTTATTTATCTTTATGGGATATTATTACTAATTTAAATTATTTTAATAGGAAAAAATATTTAAAAATTGCTTTATTAATATTTTTTATTTTATTTTCTTTATCAATTGCTTTTAGTAGAATTTTTTTATCAGTACATTCTATTAATCAAATTATATATGGGAGTATTTTAGGTATTGGTATGTATTTTTATTTTTTTCACATTATTGAATTACATAAATTTTCAGGAAAAAAATTTAATAAATATATTATTGGTTCTTTTGAAAATAAAATTCATACTATTAAATTTTGTATTTATTTTATTATTTTATTTGCATTATATCTTCTAAGGAAAAATAATTGGGAAGAATTTGATGAAATTATTAAAAAAGAATGTCCTCATCTTCCTTTATATAGAAAATTTAATAATGATGGTTTTTTTATTGGATTAGTTATATTTTTATTAATAGGTGCACATTATGGATTATATTATTTATTTATACAAAGTCAAATTCATAGACCATTTAAAGAAGAACAAATTAATAAATGGTCAATGTATCAAAATTTAAAAAATTTAATATTAAAAATATTAATTTTTATTCCTCATTCAACTCCAATGATAATATATTTATTAATTCCTAAAAATGCACCATTATATATAATATTTCCTTTTAAAGTAATATTACCTTATATTTTATCAGGTTTTTGTTTTTTTGGTGTTTATATTAATATGTGTATACAATTAAAGTTAGCATATCAAAATATTTATATTAATTATAGAATTGGCTCAGAAGCAGATAATCAACATTCTGCAAATGATATTACAGTAGAAGTTAAAATTGAAGACAGTTCTATCACTAAAAATCCAAAAACATAATATTATTTAAATTCAAAAAAAAAAAACTTAAAAAATTAAAAAAAAAATGTATTATTATTACCATATAATAATAAAATTAATACACTATATCAAATAATATTTTAATATTATTCCCTTTCATAAAACAATATATAAGCATTTTCACTTGATTTATCAACTTTTTCACAAGGAAAAGAACTATCATCATTAAATTCAAACCATTTTTTATCAATATTTATAAAAGCATAATAATGTCCAAAATTAAGATCTCCATTATGATTTGCAATACCAACTAAATTATATTTAGTAGAATATTCCCCACAACAATCAATATCAGAAAATTTCTTAATATCAAGTTCTTCACTAAATTTAACTTCACAATTATTTTTCTTTTTAGTTTTTGGATCATATCTTTGTAATGATAAAATTAAAATTTCAGGTGGATATGCAAATTTTACTATTTTTTTATGTTTTTCAATTTTATCACAATTTTTACATTCAACACCCCAATCAATAAAATCACCTTCAAAAAATTTTTCTAATAAATTATTTATTTTTTGAGTACCATTTCCAATAAATAATAAAGGAATATCTAAAATTTTTTGATAAGAATAAGATTCATATCCACATTTACATTTAAAAATATTAATAATTTGACTATAGAATGTATCAACAATAATTGAATCTTCTCTTCTTCTAAAAACTTTATCATATTCACTATTTAATTCAATTTTACTTTTATTACTATAATCTAATTCCATATATGGAGGAATTATTTTAACTCTATTCATTTCACTTGAAATATCTTCTAAAAATAATCTACAAAATTCTTGAGTATCTTGTTGATAAATTCCTCTAAATCTTCTATGTTTATTTCCAAATAGTATTTTTAGATTTTTTGGTTTTGAACATTCAATAAGTTGATTATTACATAAATTATAAAATTCTTTACTTAATTTTTCTTGTGGTTCTTCTTTAAATAATTTTAATAAAAATGGTGTACAATGAATTAATAATTGAAGACATGTATTCATATAACATGTATTTCCTAAATTTTCTAAACCATTTTTATTTGATGTAATTGTTGTGACTAGTAATTCTGTTTTTCTTATTTTATCTCTCAATTTTTTAAATTCTATTTCTTTACTTTTTCTTCTATTTTCTATTTCTTTTATCATTTTTAATCTTCTTTCTTCATCTTTTTCTTTATCAAATGTTTTCTTTTGATATATTTCTTTTTCTTTTACTGAAGATCCATTTGTTGAATCACTATTTTTCGATTGATTAACAGATAAGATATTATCGTTTTTTATTTCATTTGATAAGCTATTTTTATTATTTGTTGTTTCAGAATTTTTGAAATTACAATTTATTTCAATATTTGGATCACTATATCTTATTTTTGATGTAAATGTTTCTACTTTTTTAATGTTCGTATGCTGTAAATTTATTATGTTATTAACTTTAAATTATAAATATAAATTACTATTCTCTGATTCTTCTTTAGATTTTAGTTCAATTGGATTTATTTCAATTTCTTTTCTTTGTGAATCTAATAAATCTTCCTTTATTTAATTTGTTAAATTTTTATTTTACCTCATTTACATTTTGTAATTGATGTGGAATATTCATTTTTTTAAAAACAATTATTTTTTATTTCATATTTTTAACCTATATATTAAATAATTTAATATATTTATTTTTATTTTTGTTAAATATGTAATAATAAAAAATATAATTTTATTATATTATAATTTGTTATATAAATTATAATTATTTCAATATTATTATCTTTACAATTTATATTTCATGAAAAATTAAATTTAAAATTTTAATTACGACTTTATATATACTATTAATTTAATTTTTTTTTACATTTATTGAAGTTTGAGTTTTTTGTGGTATTGCCAATGATATTAATTGGGGAGTTTTTTGGATTAGATTAATATTATTTTCATAATTATTTTTTTTTAAAAAATTTAATTCAAATCCTAAAAAGGGGATTGTAGTTTTGTCTATAGCATTTTTTTTTTTTTCATTTTATTTTTTTCAGTTTCACCTAAAAATAATTTATTTATATATTTTGAAGATTTTATTTTTCTTGGTATTATTTGAATTTCACTTATTAATTTAAATATTTTATTTTTTTTAAATTTAAAAATTGATAATTTTTTAAAAGGTCCATTTATTTTTTTTGATTTCCTATATGATAATAAATTTTCATTTAAATGATTTTGAAATCTAGAATCTTTAGAACTTTTATAACTTATTTGTTTATAAAAAGATTTTAAAACATTTTTTTTTTTAGCTTTTTCTTTTTTTTTAATATCATTACTCTCATTTATTCCATGATTATAAGAATTAGTTTTTTTATTTTCTATATTTGAATTTTCTTTTTCTTTGAATGTTAAATTATCATTTTGACTTTTTAAACTATTCTGAGAAATTTTATCTTTATTAAGATAATTATTATTTTGTTTTTCTAATAAATATTTCCCAATTTGAGTTTGTAAATAATTAATTTTAGATAATGTTTTTTGAATAAATTTTTGATTTTCTTCAAGTGATTTAAAATCTTTTTCAATATGATTAATACTATCCAAATCTTTATTAATATCACATAAATTATCATATAATTTAGTTTCTAAAGTTTTAACAAGATCATTAATAGGCATTGAATAAACTCTTGAAACATGTAATTCATTAGAAAAACATTTTGTTTCTGCTCTTATTTTTAATAATAAACATATTTTTTCTCTTAAATTTGCACTTCTTTCAATTCCAACATCACCTTTTAATTTTATATTTCTTCCCATATGTAATAATGTTTTTATTACATTTCCTGCTTTATGTTCAACATTTTCAGGATCAAAAATTTTTTTTAATCTCAAATATGCTTTTTTTTCATTTTGATCAAATTCTAATTTTTCACATAAAGTTGCAATAATAATTCCTAATCCTAAAAGACCTAAAAAAGATACTAAAAATATAATTATTCTACCAAAAAATGTTCTTGGATATTCATCACCATAACCAACATTTGTAAAAGTAATTAAAATTAACCATAAATTATTTAGATAATTTTGAAGGTCATTTAATCCTTTTTTTCCTTCTAAAAAAGTATTTTTATCAAAAGATAAACATTCAAAATCTCTTATAACTCCAGTTACAAAAATACAAATAAATATTATAGTAAATGTTATTATTGGTATTTTTTTATTATTAATTTCAGATTTAATTACAAAACTTATTCCTGAAACTGTTTTATATGATTGACAAATAGTTTGACTTACTCTTGTATTATATCTACTAAATAACATAATTAATCTAAATACATTATATAATTTTAAAGCATTTAAAGGAAGAAAAATTCTATTTAAACTATATGCATAAACTATATTTATTCTAATACCACAATAAACAATATTTAAATGAGGTGGAAAACAAATTATTGAAATTAAACATTCTAAAAATAACCATATTATTAATCTAGAAGTAAATAAATTATCATATTCTGATATTATTTTATCAATTTGAGCAATATATAATTGTAAATTATATTTTATTATTAATGTTATACATGATATAATAGATATTATTAAATTTAATATTCTAAAAAAATTTTCACTATCACTTATTTTTCTATGTTCTAATTGTTGTATCATTTCAAAAGTCCATGTTTCTTGTTCTAAACTTTTCATTATTTTATTTAAATAATTTAATGATTTTGAAGAATATAATTCATTATCAATAAATGCAAAAGAAATAGAAATAATAGAAAATATTCCTAATAAAATATCACAAAATTTAATTTTTAATAAAGTCTTTCCATGATAAGAATTATTTTCGTCTAATTTTTTTAAACTTTCTATAAACATTAATGGATTTTTTTCAATATAATTAATAATAGATGATTTTCTTTTTTTTTTACTTAAAGAAGATGAATATTTTCTATTTAATAAATTTACTGATAATAAACTTGTTTTTTTCTTATAATCCATAAAGTTAATATTTTGTTCCTTATTGAGTTTAACTGTTGAATTTGAATTATTTAATTGATGAGATGAATGAGATCTATTTAATGAATTTATATTGTTTGATAATTTATCCATTAATTGTTTGTGATGATTTTTTTTTTTATTTTCAATATCTAGTTTTGAGAAATCAAATAATTGGTCATGTGATGTATCTTCATTTAAATTTGGAAATTGAAACAATTTTTCCATTAAGGAAAATTACTTTATTTAATTTTTTTTTTGTGATTTTCAAATTGTAGTAATAAATTAAATTTTGAAAAATATTCTAAATATTTATCTAAATTTATTTTGATTTTGATTAATATCACTTTGGATTTTTTCTTCAACAAAAACAGAAAAATATATTGTATATATTTTTAAGTGAAAATAAATAAAATGAAAATAAAATACAAATTAAATGATATTACATTATATTTGAATATTATAATTTTTTTAATATATTTTTATTTATATATATATATTTCAATTTATATTTAAAAATAAAATTATATTTAAATATTTTTGATTATATGAAAAAACTTCTTTTTACTCTATAATTGATATAAATATTTCTATTTTATTAATATTCTACAAATGAAATAATTAAGTTGATTTTTAAGTTTTTAAATTAATTATATTATATATGTTATTTTATTTATAAATTGTTATATTATAATTCAAACCTAATAAAATTTTTCTTTATTTATTTTTTACATATTTACTATTAAAACAAATTATAAAATTGATTCTAATAAATATAAATTCAAAAAACTAAAATTCATCACTAATAATTAAAATTTAATTGTTTTATTTATTTCATCCTCATTTCCTTTCATTTCATTTTCGTTTTTTTCTTGTTTTTTTTGATAAAAAAAACCTAAAAACATTTCATATCCTTTATTTAAAAAATCATCATTATAATAATCAAATTCCTTAAAAACTTCAAATTTGTTTGGTTCAAGTCCAAATCTTTTTCTTATTAATTTAATAATTCCTAATACTATTTGAATTGGATTTAAAGTAAGAAGAATATTTTTTTCTATTAAATTATTTAAATAAGCATAACATAATTGCTCAATAGTGAAATTTTTTAATTTTTTTTTTACTTTTTCTTTTTCATTTTCAAAAAATAATAATTTATAATTTAAAAAATATTCTAATAAATCATAAGAAGTTGTTATATTATAATCAAAATCTAATAAAGATAAAATATAAAATTCATCAAAGAATAAATTATTTGTTTTATTCCTTAAATATTTTTGTTTAATTAATGTAATTTTGTTCTTATCTTCTTCAACAAATTTTGTAGCTAAGATTAAACAAAAAATTGAAATCACATCAATTAATTTTACTGTTTTAATTTTTAAAAATATTTTATCAATAAATAGTAAAGCTAAGTGAAAGGTTCTATCACTAAGAAGAAATTCATTTGAAATTTGTTTTAATAATAAAATATTTGATTTTCTTCTTTTTATATAATTTTTTTTTTCATACAATAATATCGATAAATTTTCAGTTTTACGAAGCATTTGTTTTAATATATTTTTATGAGTTTCCTCATCTATAGATTCATAATTATTTATTTTATATGAATCATTCGATTTAAGTTCAGGAAAAGAATATTTATAATTTAAAATTTGATTTTCAAGCATTATAAATTCTTTTTACAATCAATATTTATATTAATTTATTAACCTTTTGTTAATTAAATCTGTAAAAAAATATCTAAATATAATTTAAATAAAAAAATAACGGGTTATTAATAATTAAAAAAAGTTAATAAATAAATTCTGATAGAAATAAAAATTTGATTATTAAATATAATAAATTTTTAATATGAAAAATTTCCTTTATCTTTTTTTTAATTTTTTTACATTTTATATTAATTTAATCTTATATTTTTATTCATGAATTTTACAACAGGCTTTTTAATTTTAAATAAATATCTTACATTAATAATTATATTGATTATAAAAATTATAATAAAATAACAAATTTAAAAATTATTACGAAGAAAAAAAAAATATATAATATCTATTTTATTGTTTTGGAAAATTAAACGTCTTGAAAAATAAAAATTATTTAATACTAAATTTAAAGATTTATTTTATATAATAGAAAAATAGTTAAATAATTTCAATTTATTATCTTCTTCAAAAATTATATTAAAAATATGATATTACAACAATAAAATAATAAAAAAAATAAAACAAATTTATGTAGTGAAAGATATGTATAAATTGAAATAAAAAATAGAAATGAAATAGAAATATAAAATATATTTACAAATTCATCATAATATTTATTATATTCCTATTCCACTATTTATTATTTTAACCATTTAAATATATAAAAAAATTTAAAAAAAAATAAAAAAATAAAAATAAAAAAAAAATCTAAAAAAAAAAAAAAAAACAAAACCCAAAAAAA
>JAEEGK010013578.1_pt1 | contig 18337 bp, 18 predicted proteins | sample 8958771 | NCBI WGS metagenome assembly JAEEGK01 (sample SAMN16246547, study PRJNA631951) | gut metagenome | biome: gut microbiome; feature: rumen; material: SC-attached | host: Bos | place: Iran: Karaj | collected 2018-10
GTATCTCTTAAACGATTTTCAATATATCTTTGATATGAGAAATGCATGAAGTTAGGGTCGTTTACAAATAAAACAATCGTTGGCGGGGCGCTACTAACTTGTGATGCATAGAGAATTTTTAGTCTACCACCATTGAAGTTTGGAGCTTGATTCATGATTTGAGCGTCTTGCATGACCTCATTTAGCAAACTTGTCTTGATTCTTGTATAGTATGCAGCGTGCACTGTATCAAGTGTTTCAAAGAGGGTATCAAGTCTCTGTTTTTTAAGCGCAGAAACAAACACCACTGGCGCATAATCTAAGAACTTATATTCTTCACGAATGATTTTGACATAATCGGACATAGTATTAGTTTGCTTGTCCACTAAATCCCATTTATTAACAACGATAATAATAGCTTTATGTAGGTCGGTTGCATATTGGATAACGTGTTTATCTTGTTCAGTGATGCCTTCTTTACCATCGAGCACCAGTAAAACAATTTCACTTCTTTCAATTGCTTTGAGCGCGCGTATCGCGGAATATTTATCAATTGATTCATAAATCTTGCCACGTTTTTTAAGACCCGCTGTATCGATAACTAAATAGTTTTTGCCATTCCTATTAAATGGAGTATCAATAGAATCTCTAGTGGTACCAGAGATATTACTGACGATAACACGATCTTGATTTAAGATGGCATTAGTTAAAGAAGATTTACCGACATTAGGTCTACCAACCACACAGAATGTGACTTTATCTTCTTCTAATTCTTCACTGTTTTCTGGTAAGTATTTAACAATTTCATTCAAGATATCGCCAATGCCAATACCATGCGCACCAGAAACAACATGAGGTTCACCAAGACCTAAGCCATAGAATTCTTGAGCGTCCGCCATATGGGAACCTTCATCAATTTTATTAACTGCCAAAATAATTGGCTTTTTAACTTTTCTCAAAATGGTTGTCACCACTCTATCATCAGTGGTAATTCCAAGCTTGCCATCAACCACAAACACTATCACGTCTGCCTCGTTTATGGCAATTTCAGCTTGCATACGGATTTGTTCTTGGAATGGGCGATTAACGATTTCAATACCACCTGTATCAATTAAAGAGAAGTGATGACCAAGCCATTCACATTGACCATAAAGTCTATCACGAGTAATGCCCATTTCATCATCGACGATGGCGTGTCTTTCGCCAATCATACGATTAAAAATCGTCGATTTGCCGACGTTAGGTGAGCCAACAATTGCAACGATTCCTTGAGCCATATATTTATTTCTTCTCCGCTAATTTTTGATCAATGATTTTATTCACTTCAGCAACGACTTCATCGATTGATAAATCAGAAGTATCTAAGTGAATAGCGTCTGGTGCAGGTTTAAGAGGGGCAAATGCGCGATGAGAATCAATATAGTCTCTCTTTTCTACATCAGCAACAATATCTTCATAGGTACATGGGATACCTTTTTCTTGGTTTTCTAAATAACGACGTTCCGCTCTTTTTTCAACAGAAGCAACTTGGAAGATCTTAACTTCAGCGTTTGGTAAAACATATGTACCAATATCACGACCATCCATAATAACAGAATCTTTTTCCGCCATTTTTCTTTGGAGTTCCACTAAAGCAAGACGAATGTCTTTATAGGAAGCAATATATGAAACATTGCCAGAAACATCAGTACCTCTAATTGGTTTACTGACATCAACACCGTTACATAAAACAACATAACCTGGTTTTAATTCGATGTTCACTTCTGGAATTAAAGCGCAACAAGCTTTTTCATCTTGGCAATCAACACCCTTTTGTAAGCAATACCAAGTGAATGCACGATACATCGCACCTGTATCAATATAGGTGAATCCTCTCATGAGCGCCACTTTCTTGGCGATTGTGGATTTTCCTGCTGCGGCAGGACCGTCAATAGCAATAGCAATTTTCATATTACTTTCCCCCGAATGCGTAGACCGCAAAGATGATGATACCAACAATTAATAACGCACCTAATAAACAAATACAGCCGATAGTAATGTACTTCTTAGTGATAAGACGTTTAGGGGCAGCTTCGACTTCTTGATTGTCGATTTTGCCTAAAACCTCTTCTAAAGGAAGAGTGGATGTTGTATTCATCTTATCACTAACGATGCTGTTGTTTCTTTCTTTAATAGACTCAGGCTCGTTATTAATTGATTTAAATTCGTTAATAGATTGACGATATTTTTTGTATTTTTCTAATCTGGTTTCGCTCATAAAAAGTCCAATCACGTATATTCTAATTTAATTAGAATGCTTTTTGAATAGAAAATAACTTTTTGTGTTAATTTGTTCCCTCACTATTGAAAATAGATAACTAAAATAGATATAATCAATGTATACAACCCAAGGAGGCATTACTCATGGCTAAGAAAAGAGTAAAAATTGATGCTGCTTCATGCATTATGTGCGGCGCTTGTGTCGGCTCCTACCCAGATGATTTCAAATTCTCTGATGAAGGTCCAGCCGCTCCAATTACAGGCGAAGCTGATGAAGACGCAGTTGGCGTATGCCCAGTTGGTGCAATCTCTGTTGAAGAGTAAAATACAACAAAAAACTAGGCCTTGATTGACCTAGTTTTTTTGTGCGTCGATTTTCTTAAATAATAATCTTAAACGCTTATATAGCAGTGCGGTTACCACAACCACTATTGCATCCTTTAAGGCATTAAATGGTAAAGCAACCATTAATAAGAACGGCCAAGTAAGATCTTTTACTGCAGGATTAATCTTTTGGCACATACCAAGAATCACAGCTTTTGGTAAATGATATAAATATGAATAAGCATCAAGCATAACAAATGTTGTGATAAATGATGCTCCAATAATTTGCACAACTGTAGCAACACCTAAACCGATAAGAGCACCTTTAAGTGTGCGCTTTTTCTTATAAATAAATGCGGCTGGTAAAACGAATAATGTTGAATAAATAAAGTCCGCTAATTCACCAACCCCAGCGGTACCAGTAATTGGTAATTTCACTATCGTCTTCACTAAAATGACAAGGAAGCCAGATAATGGACCATAGGCAAAACCGGCCATAAAAGCTGGAATTTCATCTAAGTGTATTTCTAAAAATCCTGGGAATATTGGAAGAGAGAACTTTAAGAATGGAATTGTATAAAGAATGATGGAAAATGCGGCGAATATCGCGGTACGCGCAATAAACTTAGTGGTCATCGCATTGCCCTTAAAGAACAATTTCGCAATTAGTTTTGCTAAAACGATAACCATGAATACAAAGACTAGTATCAAACGCGCGGTGTCAAATGCTTGCATAAAATAAAAGACCTTTCTATTCAAGGCCCTTAAAAAACTACTTCTTTCATCCAGACTTTACTGTCGCCACTTGAATTTCACAAGTTCCTGCCTCCTCTTGAGGCTCGCGGGGTTTACCGCCGGTCGCTTTTCGCTGCCCTGAAGTGATTACTATTATATACATTTATTTAAAAAATAAAATACTATAACGCTTTATTTTTAATTTCCCCATATAAACGTGGGTATTTTTTAGGGGTTTCTTTTATCTTTTTAATATAAATAAATGATCTATTTTCATTTGATTCTGGTAATTGATCTTCATAGATATAATCAATTTCACAGTTAAGTTTCTTTAAAGCGCCTTGAGCTTCTGCGATTTCTTGCTCAAAACCTGGGCCTTTCATGGCGATAAATACACCACCAACTTTAAGGAGAGGAACCGCTAATTCGATAAGGATTCTTAAAGAGGCAACCGCTCTAGCAGTAACCACCATAAATCTGTCTCTATTTTCTCTAGCAAATTCTTCTGCACGAGCCGCTATTCCAGTGACGTCTAAGCTCTTTTCCTTAGTGTAGTCTTCAATGAACTTCACTTTTTTAGCGGTGCTATCAAGGGCAAAAACATGAGCTTTTGGAGAAAGAATTGCTAAGACAACACTTGGGAAACCAGCCCCAGCACCGATATCTAAAATATCTAAACCTTCAAAGTTTTGATTGTTTAAAAGAAGCGCACTATCAAAGAGCATCTTTTCCACGAAAGATTCTTCATCTTTAATCGCGGTAAGATTGAAACTTTCATTTGTTTTTAAAACATGTCTCATGAAATCCCATAAGAGTTCTAATTGTTGTTCGTTGCAGTCAATACCACGACTAACTAATTCTTTAACAAATGTTTCTTTATTCATGAATCTTCCTCACATTAAAAATTAAAACACTGATATCACTTGGATTAACACCAGATATACGAGAGGCTTGACCGATGGTCATTGGTCTCACTTTATCTAGTTTTTGTCTAGCCTCCAAGGCTAAACCATCCATATTTAAGAAATCCATATCATTAGGGATTTTCATTTCTTCTAATTTCGCCATATTCTTGGCTTCTCTAATTTGCTTAACAATATAGCCTTCATATTTAGCGATGATTTCCACTTCTTCAATTGCGAATTCATCTAATTCGATATTTTGGATTTCAGGAACAAACTTCACTAAATCAACATAAGATACTTCTGGTCTTTTTAATAATTCAAAAGCTTGGATACCACCTTGAAGTGGATTTGAATGAATACTTTCTAACCATTCATTAATATCTTTTCTTGCGCCTAAATAAATAGATTTAAGAATTTCGATAACTGTATTAATGTTATTAACTTTGTTAATGTAGTGAGAATATCTCTCTTCTTTGATTAAACCAATATCATGACCGATTTCGGTTAATCTCATATCAGCGTTATCGTGTCTTAAGATTAAACGGAATTCCGCGCGTGATGACATTAAACGGTATGGTTCTTCTGTACCTTTAGTGACTAAGTCATCAATCATGACACCGATATAGGCTTGATCACGGCGGAGCACTAATGGTTCCTTACCATCAATTTTAAGGCATGCATTAATACCCGCCATTAAACCAAGAGCAGCGGCTTCTTCATAACCAGATGTGCCACATATTTGGCCACCAATGAATAAACCTGGCCATTTCTTGATTTCAAGATTTGAACCATATTCTTCTGTTCTAATAGCGTCATATTCGATCGCGTATGCGTATTTAAGGAAAACAGCATTTTCAAAACCTGGTAAAGAACGTACCATTTCTTCTTGGACTTCGACAGGCATTGAAGTTGAGAAGCCTTGTAAGTAAATAGAATCGGTATATCTAGATTCTGGTTCTAAGAATAATTGGTGTCTTTCTTTATCCGCAAATGTGACAATTTTTGATTCAATAGATGGGCAATATCTTGGGCCCACACCAGTCACTAAACCACTAAATAAAGCAGAGTCTTTTAAGTGTTCTCTAATGATTTCATGTGTTCTTGGTGTAGTGTAAACCAAATAGCAGAGTTCTTGCTCTTCAATAGGAATGAATTCCTTTGTTTCATAAGAGAAGGCTAAGTGCTTATTTGTACCTGGTTGAGGGGTAGCTTTACTAAAGTCGATTGAATCTCTTTTGATTCTTGGAGGAGTACCGGTTTTAAGTCTAAATGTTTCAATACCAATACTTCTTAAGAATGGGGAAAGGCCTAATGATGGCTTTTGTCCATCTGGGCCTTCATCTTTAACATCATGACCACGGAAAATCTGACTTTCCATATAGGTACCAGTTGTTAAAATTACACATTTTGAGCGGACTTTTGCGCCGTTTTCGAGAATTACACCGTGAATTGCATTGTTTTCACAGATTAAAGCGGTGACCATTCCTTCTTCTAAAGTAAGGTTGCTTTCTTTGGCCACTAATTCTTGCCAATATTTTGGATATTCAAGCTTATCTTGTTGGGCTCTTAAGCATTGCACGCCAGGGCCTTTACCAGTGTTAAGCATTTTTAATTGTAAGTAATGATGATCCGCCGCAATACCCATCATGCCACCTAAAGCATCGATTTCTCTAACGACGATACCTTTAGCGGAACCACCGATAGAAGGATTACACGGCATGTTACCAATCATTTCTTTATTTAAGGTTAAAAGTAATGTCTTCTTGTTCATGTGGGCACAAGCAAAAGCGGCCTCTAGGCCTGCATGTCCACCACCAACAACAATTACATCGTAATCAAACATTAACCAACACTACCTTCCATGTCCATTTTAATAAGTTGATTCAATTCAACTGCATACTCCATTGGGAGTTCTTTACTGAATGGTTCAATGAATCCCATGATGATCATTTGAGTGGCATCTTTTTCAGAAATACCACGTGACATCAAATAGAATAATTGATCCTCAGATATTTTACTCACTGTGGCTTCATGTTCAATATAGGAAGTATTATTTTTAACTTCGTTATTTGGAATTGTGTCACTATAAGATTGTTCATCAAGAATTAAAGTATCGCATTCAACATGACTTCTGCAGTTTTTAGCGTTTTTCATGTGTCTTACAGTACCGCGATAGTTAGCAACACCACCACCCTTAACAATTGATTTAGAAATAATTGTGGATGAGGTATTACTTGCTAAGTGAATCATTCTTGAACCAGCGTCTTGATATTGACCCTTACCTGCAACAGCGATGGAGATACATGTACCTTTAGCGCCTTCACCAGCTAGGATAACCGCTGGATATTTCATATTTGTACCTGAACCAACGTTACCATCAATCCAATCCATTGAAGCACCTTCATAGCAAATGGCTCTTTGAGTAACTAAGTTAACAATGTTTGTACTCCAATTTTGCACTGTGGAATAACGACATTTAGCGTTCTTTAAAACAATAATTTCCACCACACCTGAGTGTAATGATTCTTTAGAATATGATGGAGCGGTACAACCTTCCACGTAGTGGACATCTGCACCTTCATCGACGATGATTAATGTTCTTTCAAATTGGCCAGTCTTTTCATTATTAATTCTGAAATAGGATTGCAATGGCTTTTCTAAATGCACACCTTTTGGTACATAAACGAAAGAGCCACCAGACCAACAAGCACCATTTAAAGCGGAGAATTTATTGTCTCTAATTGGCACTACTGTACCAAAATATTTCTTAAAGATTTCTGGATAGAGTTTTAAACCCATATCTGTGGAAAGGAAAATAACACCTTTTTCTTCCACTTCTTTAAGCATGTTATGGTAAACGACTTCGGATTCATATTGAGTGGATACACCAGCGAGATACTTCTGTTCTGCTTCTGGGATACCTAATTTTTGGAAAGTGTTTTTAACAGTTTCAGGAACATCATCCCATGATTTTGCTTCACCATTTGCCATACGAGTAAAGTATGTATAAGAATCAAAATTGAGCATTGATAAATCTGGACCAAAACTTGGCATAGGCATTTCTTGGAATGCTTTAAAAGCTTTGAGTCTGAACTCAAGCATCCATTCTGGTTCACCTTTTAACTTGGATATTTGTCTAACAACATCTTCGGTAAGACCAATGCCTGTGTTAACAATAGAAGTATCTTCGTCTTTGAAACCGTATTTATAATCTTCTTGGAATTTAACTTCGTCTTTTGACATATTACTTATCCTTTAGAATCTCTTCTGCGGCATTCCAACCAATGGTTGCGCATCTGATTCGTGCTGCTTGTTTGCTTGTGTTTATAAACACAATTGCTTCATCTAATAATTCCGCATCGAATTCTTCTTCATGCATCATATGATGGAAGGCATCAATAATCTTTCTGCCTTCATTAATTTCTTTTCCTCTTAATAAATCACACATGATATCTGTGCTTGATGTTGAGATTGTGCAAGCTGTGCCATCAAAGCAAGCATCAGTGATGATATTACCTTCTACGAGTAAGAAGATATCTAAATCATCAATGCAGTTATCAGAGTGCATATGGACTTTTTCATAGCCATCACACGGAGGTTGGTGTTTATTTTGTGGATCAGAATAATGGTCCATGATGATTGATCTCATCATATCGTTAGTTAAAGTAGGCATCTAAAATGTCACCTCCATTAATAATTGCATCGACGAATGTATCGATGTCCTCTTTTGACGTATATAAGTAAGTCGACATTCTACATGTCGCTTTTGTATCTAAATAGTTATCTAATAATTTAGCGCAGTGTTCACCAGAACGAATCGCAATACCTTTATAGTTAAGTAATGTGGATTCATCTTGTGGGAAAACGCCTTTTATATTGAATGTTAAGATACCGTTTCTCGCATCTTTATTGTAGATAATGATATTTTCATAATCTTTGAGCTTTTCAATAGCGTAATCGATTAATTCTTCATCGTGTTTATGAATATTTTCAATAACGATTTCTTTAATAAATTTAACCGCTCTACCAAAGCCTAAAATACCAGCGATATTAAGTGTACCTGCTTCAAATTTATATGGAGGTAAACGGTAATCAACAGTACCATCTTTTTTAAAGATTGAGTTCATACCACCGCCAGAGACAAATGGATCCATAGCGTTTAATAGTTCGTATCTACCAACGAGAGCGCCGACACCGGTTGGACCACACATTTTATGCGCTGAAAAAGCGAGAAAATCGATACCAAGGTCCTTAAAATCGACTTTTAAGTGTGGTACGGATTGCGCGCCATCAACGACCATAATCGCACCAAACTCATGAGCAATCTTCGCGAATTCTTTAACATCTGCGACATAGCCTAAGACATTACCGACTTGGGCTAAAGAAACAATCTTAGTATTCTTGCTCATGACTTTTCTTAATTTCTCTGGAAGGATCTTACCATCAACGATGTCGACATATTTAATAACCGCTCCTGTTAATTCCGCGATTCTAAACCAAGGAAGAACATTGGAGGCGTGTTCTGCAACACTAATGACGATTTCATCACCTTTCTTAAGGAACTTTAAGCCATAACCATAAGCCACTAAATTTAATGCACCAGTAGCCCCATCAGTAAAAACGACTTCGTTTTGTTCAGCGTTCACTAAAGTAGCGACTTCTTTACGTGCATCTTCAATCATGACATCAACTTTATAAGATAAATCATAATCCCCACGATGAGAATTACTATTATACTTTGTATAATATTCAGTAATTGCATCGATGACACATTGTGGTTTGAATGTGGTTGAGCAGTTATCAAGGAAAACAAGAGGCTTATTTTGCATCTTGATATCACTATTTAACATTGGGAACTCTTTTCTAATCTTATAAACGTCGTACATATTACATTCTCCTTTCAATTAAAGAAGAGATATGATTTTTGACGTCTTCTTCTTTGAAACCTTCAAGAATTGGGTTTAAGTAACCCCAAGTAATTAATTCTTTAGCGGTTTCCTCACTTAATCCACGTGAAGTTAAGTAGAATAAGTGTTCATCATTTATCTTGCCGACGACTGAGCCATGGCTGGCTTCAAGATCGTTTTCATCGATTTTTAAAACTGGTTTTGTGGAAGCATCGCTGCTTTCATCAAAGACCATAATTTTAGAATTTTGTTGCGCTTTACTTTTCACTGCGCCTTTAAAGACGTGAGATGTACCAGCGACGACAATTTTGCCTTTATCTTTGCAGATTCCATAGCAATCAAATTTACCATACGTTCTTGGTGAAATGTGGTCGATAGAAACATCCACTAGTTTTTTATCTTCACCTGCGACTAAAGAAGCTACTTTATATGTACATGTAGCGCCTTCTTCCACCAAGTTGACCTTACAGTGAAGTTCTAGTGTTTTCTCCGCAAAATCAGCGAAATAACCATTAAGTGTTGCGTTATTCTTCACTGTAATATTGATATTTGATGATTTCATTTCATCTTCAGCGATGAATGATAATCTGACATTACTATCTTGATTAATAACAATATTTAAATCTTTAATATCTTTTAAATTATCTAAAAGAATATCGCAAATTGAATTAACCTCTATTTCGATTTCGACTTTTTCACCAGATAGAAAAGCACCATCGATGAAATAATCACCACTGGAGATAGTATTTTTGATGTTGGAAATAATAGTTCTTTCCATATTATTTAATGCTTTCCTTCACAGCGCATGTACCGATGGAAACTTTATTCATTTCAACATCGTCTTTTTCAATATTGACACCATATTCTGTCTTGATGAATTCATAGCCAGTTTGGTCAATACGTTTGAAGATTTCTGGACCACCATCTAAAACGATGCGACCGTTAATCATGACGACCGCTCTTGTTGGGTGGATCATGTCATACAAACGAGCATAGTGAGAAATCACGAGGAAACCATGACCTTCAGCTTTTTCTTTATTAATGACATCAGCAACAACTTGCATAGCATCGACGTCTAGGCCAGAGTCGATTTCATCAAGCATCGCGAGTTTTGGTTTTAATAATTCCATTTGAAGGATTTCATTTCTCTTCTTTTCACCACCAGAGAAGCCTTCGTTTAATGATCTAGTCGCTAAATCGAATGGCATTTTTAATTCTTTTGTGGCTTGGTCTAATACTTTATAAAAATTATATGTAGAAATTGGTTTTTCTCTGCGGGCATTAACTGCGGCTTTTAAAAAGTCAGAGTTAATGACACCTGGAATCTCACTAGGTGATTGCATGCCTAAGAACAATCCAAGTTTAGAACGTTCGTCAACAGATAACTCTAAGACATTTTTATCATCAAAATAAATACTGCCTTCAGTGACTTCGTATCTTGGATGACCCATGATGACACTTAAAAGTGTCGATTTGCCGTGTCCATTAGGACCAAGTAACGCTACTGTCTCGCCTTCAGAGACTTCAAGGTTTACGCCTTTAAGTATTTCTTTTCCGTCAACACTAGCGTGTAAGTTGATTATTTTTAAAGTAGACATACCTCTTACCTCAAATTCCGTGAAATATTCTACTTATAAGAAACTATATAAGCAAACGATACGATAATTTTTGTTTTTAAGAGCATGCTTTTCATACGATAAGAAGCGGTTTGTTAACAAACTTGTTGCATAAAAAAATTAGAATATTTATAATATTCGCGCTGTTATTTGAAAAAGGAGAGTTAAAAATGAAGAAAAGTAAACTATCAATAACACTAGTTACTGGCTTCATTGCTGCTATGGCTTTGTCCGCCTGTGGCAACGTCACTTCAGATAAAAAAGCAATCGCTACATTTACTCCTTATGGTAGTAAAGAAAAGATCGCTCTTTTAACTGACGATGTTTACAATGCCTACAACGGTACAACAAATGGTATCAGCAAGTTCTATGACAAAATCTTAGAAGTCTTAATTCGTTACGAATTTAAAGAAAAAGGCTTTAAAGGCGAAAAGAATTACGACGAAATTGAAAAATGGGCTACAAACCAAGTCAAAGAACAAAAAGCACAAGCTGATAAAAATGCCAAGAACAATGGTACCAGTTACGACACTGAGTGGAAAGCAATCCTCGAAAGTAAAAATGTCGAAGATGAAAAAGGCTTAAAAGAATATTTCATCTATGAAGAAGAAAAATCTGTCATGCAAACCTGGTTCGCTGATGAATACACAGCTGAAGGTTTAAAAGAAGAATTCTTAGGTATCAAAGCTGATGGTACATCCGCTGAAAAAGATGTTAAACCAGCTATGCCATATCACATCCGTCACATCTTAGTGAAGGTTGATGAAGCTGGCAACGCCGATGAAAAGTTCTATAAAGGTACAATTTCCGAAGAACAATCTAAGAAACTTTACGATGTTGTTCAAACTTTAGCCAAAGGTGAAAAGACATTCACTGAAACCGCTTTAAAGAGTGAAGATACATCCGCTGATAAAGGTGGCGATGTTGGTATCGTTACAAACGTTGCTTCTTCCATCGGTCAAACAATGGTCAACGAATTCCGCTTAGGTTTATATGCTTATGACAACCTTTATGATGCCGCTAACGCTGCTAATGCTGCTGCTGCAACAATCAAAGCCGGTTTAGGTATCACAGATGATGTCAAAAACGCTTTACCAGCGAACGTCGTTGAAGTTCCATACGAAGCTTTCGTTAAACTTGGTGAATACGCTGAAGTTACAACCGATGCTAATAAGAATAAATTAGCCGGTGGTTCTACTGCTTTATATCCAAGAAACATTGTTTGGAACAAGTACTTCAACTTACATAACGTTTTCGTTATCAAGAATGCTAAGAGAGCTGACTACAGCACATTAGCTAACCCAAGTGATGAATTTGATAATCTTGCAAGTAACACTGTTTTCGATGCATCCTTACCAAGATTCAACGCTCAAGGTTACTTAGTTGATGAAAAAGGTAACGTTATCGTTGGTGTTCGTAGCCAATTCGGTATTCACTTCATGGTCATTGAAGAATCCATGTATGATTACGCTGAATTCGCCACATACTACGATACAAAATTACCAGGTGAAGAAGGCTACAATCCAAACGCCAGATCTTATGTCAACTACATCCAAAGCTCTGAAATTTCTGATTACAAAACACGTGCAGACGATATCTTAAATAATGTTAAGTCCTTCGACAAAACATATGACTATCGTTTATACAACTACCTCAAGACCCAAGTCTCCATCGAATTCAAAGATGCTGCTGAAGGTTTAGGTGATCAAATTGATGCTTATATCAAAGCTCAACAAGAAAACAATGCTTATAAGCAAGAACAAGGTTTAGCGGAAGACTGGAGAACATATACAGAAATGTTAGAACTCCAAGAATACAACCGTGATGCTGAATACACCACAAAGAACGCTATTACTGGTGCAATGTCCCCAACATTAACACGTCTTGTTCCTGAAAAGGTCGCTGATGACTTCTTCAAATTATTTGATGAACCAACAGCCACAACCGACCCAACATACTTAAAATTCACTGAGGAAGGAGATTATTACTACTATGCGTAAAAATATCTTAAAAGTATCCGCAATCGCGTTACTCAGCACATTCGCTCTCGCCTCATGTAGTGATGACATTATTGCCAAGCCAAAGGCTTATGATGATAAAAACTCTCCAGTCGTCACAGTCACTGGTTATGATGGCACAATCTACAACAACAATTTCAAAGATATCTACGATGCATATCGTGATGGCAACCTTGCCCAAGATGTCTTAAATGAATTGTTATATCAATACTCCATTAGCGTCTTTGGTAACTACAACAAAGTCACCGCTAAAGAAGGTAGTGAAGAAATCACCTTAAAAGAAGCTGTTAATTCTTATAAAAACGGCGACAAAAAGAAAGCTGATGACTTCATTAAAGCTCACAGTGCTTATTGGACCAAGAACAAAGCTGGTCATCGTGTCGACGACGCTAACAAAGAAGTCGCTGATGATGCCGCTCCAAGTGAATCCGAATATGCACGTTTAAATCAAAAATGGGAAACCATTGAAAAACGTATCGCTGAAAAATTATATTCCGCCATCTCTGGTGGTTCCTACAGTGAAAGAAACGTTTTCAAAGAAGAAAAGTACTTACGTTCTCTTGCTGCTGACATTGAAAACAATGTTCGCGCATTAACAGGTGCTGAACTCTTCGAAGGTGTCTTAACAGCTGACGTCGAAGATTACGAAGTCTTCAAAGATCAAGCTGAAAACATCGAAGGTAATCCTGACTTCATCCTCCACCGTGCTAACTACCAAAGCAATGCGGCGTTAGACCAAGCGGAAGAAAAAGCACAAGATGCGACCTATGTCGAAGACAAACTCATTCCAGATATCTATCGTCAACTTCTCGTTGAACAATACATTCTCGATGAATCCTACGACACATTAGGCCGTACATCTGCTAGACACATTAGTGTCTTATCCATCACCGAAGATAGCAAGTACATCGGTAAAGCCGAAGACTTAATGAAGAAATTCGTTAACAACTACATCTTCAATAAAGATCGTGCAGACGCTATCACACTTGACTCCTTCAAGACTGTCTCCGAAGCTTGGATTGGTGCGTTCATGAGAGATACAGCCAACCAAGTCGACACATATCCTGCCTATAAGTTATCCGTTGAAGCATTTGGCACCCCAGCACAAACAACTGTTCAAGGTGTTGATTACAAATACTTCGAAGGCACCAACTACGGCAACATGATGGAAGAATTCAAGAAGATTGATAACAACCCAAAATTATCTGAAAACGAAAGCACATACACCAATAGCGGTGCTTACACAGTTAAAGTTGGTCAAGAAATCAAGACACGTGAACTTCAATTAAAAGACTACACATCCACAGGTTGGTATGTGAAATCCGTCGGTGTCAGTGATTTACCAGATAACATCAAGAATCAATTATTCGATATCAACGTTGCTAACGCCTTACTCGGTGAAGATTGTGTTGAATACTCATACGACACAACCGCTAACGAATGGAAGACAAACGAAGTTGCTGGTAGCAAAAACCTCGTCAACGTCGTTGGTAAGATCAACAACCAATACTTCCTCAGAAAGACAAGTAGAGTCGCTGATGAAAAAGTCCAAAATGACATTCTCTTCAAGAGCGATAACACCTACTATCTCGTCTTAGTGGAAGATGCGATTAAGAGTAAAGTTCTCAATAAAGCAACATATGCTGATTTAACAGGCGAAGAACTTACAAAAGCGATGAACAAACTTGAAAACTACATCAACGAAATCGTCCAATTAGTCGCGGGTAATGATACATATCAAACATTATCCAAGAAACACTGGGTCGAAAAGATGGAAATCAAGTATCACGACACAAAAGTCTACGACTACTTCAAATCAACATTCCCAGAATTATTCGATTAATCAAAATAACAATTAAGGAGGCTTAGACCTCCTTTTTTGTGCTATCATAGTTTTAAGAGGATAAACATATATGGAAAAAGATGTTTTTTGTAAAATCGTTGATGGTGAAATACCTTGCTATAAGTTATTTGAAGATGAAGACGTTTTAGCGTTTCTTGATATTTCTCAAGTCACTAAAGGTCACGCTCTTGTGATTCCAAAGAAACACTACGACACCTTCTTATCCACACCAGATAAGCTCATGCACAAAGTCATGGATGTGGCCCAACGTATTGGTCAAATCAGTATCCAATTCTTAGGGGCTAAAGGTGTGAATATCTTAACTAACTGCTATGAAGCCGCAGGACAAACAGTCAAGCACTTCCATGTGCATGTGATTCCACGATATGAAGGTCATGATGGCTTCGAATTAGAAATGAAGTCTAATGTTGAAGGTTTAAACCTTCCAGTTATCGCTGAAACGATTAAAAACAACCTCTAGAAGGCAAAATAAAAGGATTGACGACTTATTTATCACCAATCCTTTTTTCTTTTGTCTAAATTTCAAAGAAAGCACAATCTTCTATTAGTAGAGGATGAGGCCGCTCAGTTATAAGAATCAATTGTGATGTTGCCTATAGAAATGCGACCTTTATTTCTATCTACTGGAGGTGGCATATCATTGAAATGGGCATATATGCGAAGTTCTCTTGTCTTTTTAGGGAAAGAAAGATTAATGACTGTTTGGTTATTTCTGTCTTTGGATAGTACAACATCGTGAAGTAAATCAACATCCTCTACCCAAGCATCTTGACCTGTATCTGTCAGCGGCTTGCTCTTTATATAAGCGCAAGCTGTACTATTATACATCTCCTTATTGCTCCAAAAAGAAATATTTATAGTAAGAGAACGGATAGGATTTATAAATTTGAAGTCTAAATAGGCTGTGCCAAACCCTTGTTTTCTCGGAGATAAGTTTATGTACTGATTTTCGATGTAACCACACCTTAGTCTTTTTGTAGAAAAGTTTAAACTTCCTAAGGAAACATTTTGATCTAATTCAACCGGCGTATAACTTGAAAAAAAATCCATAATCGGAGGGAGCAATTGTATAGGATTCTTTATAGTAATTTTCGTCTAATGAGAAATACATGGTCTCTCCTATTATCGGGTCATTAAGTATGACTTCATTAAAAGATGGCCAGCAATAGTTAACCACATAATCCATACCATATCCATAATTGTGGTATCCATAGCAAACAACAGCGTGCCTTAGCATCCCTCCGTTTTGAACATGAAGTAGATAGCCAAAAATTGCAACAGGTCTGTTGTTTCTAAGAGAATCTGCAACGCCAAGGCCAAACAAAGACCATGAAGCAGAACCTTGGATGCCATAGTCTTCGCAATAATTATTTATTGCTTCGCTTACTATTCTTCCAGTAGATTGTGTAAATGCACAATAACTTACCAGCTTATCCTTCAGATTTGTAGAAGGGCTATATTGATTTGTACTATTCAATTCACCTGTCACTGAATCTTTAAACGCTGCATCAACAACACCATCATGGACGGTTTTATCCCAGTAATGTAAAACGACAGACCCAGCAACAAAACCACATGAACTATCATGATTTTCTGGGTAAGAACAATCCTTAACATACTGGTAATTATCAATATATGTATAAAAATCATTTGGAAGTGAAACATTATTTCCCTTTGATAATTTTTGGCTAATTTGATGAGAGGGTTCTTTTCTTAAGTTCTCTAAAAAAGTGTCAAAGCTTTTCTGCAAGCGATAAGCTTCACCCAAATCAATATTATATTTATCATCTATATAATGAACAAAAGATTCACCGATACGATAATAATAATTCATAGGCCCAAAATAATAGTTTTCTCTAGAATCATCAAAAACAAAAGGACACGTAGTTGACATAACTCCTTCTATCGATTTCTTTGAAAGTGGGTCATAAACCATGAATCCTTCATTTATATTTTCTTGAATAACAAATACGTTTCCGCTTAAGTCCCTAACTACATATTGATCGTCCAAAGGGTTTTCTAGGCCAATTGATATGGCGGCCATTTTAGATTCATTAGAAATAGACGATTGCTTATTATAATAGTCAAAGTTTTCTCTATTTGTAGCGCCAAACGTGTTGATTGCCAAGAGTGTTGAAACTAGATTTAAAATCATCTTTTATCCCCATCAACTATAGAGTTATATATTCCTCGAACAGTGCCAGGAAAAAAATGAATGTCACCATTATTAAAAACCACTTTTCCGTCTGAGATGCCATATTCGTAAAATTTTATGTTTTCTATCTCTTCTACGTTGTCGTTTAAATATGTAAATTGAATAGAAAGTAGCAAGGAATAATTCTTAGCATCAACAGTTTTTTCCTTTTTCTCTTTATATGGTAATGCAGTTATTGACTCGATAACACGCTTTGAAAAAAGTGTATCAGAGCTTTCACGAGAATCATCTATCTCTTTAACATAGTCATTTGCTTTTTGATGAAAATACAATTTTGTTTCGATAACCATTTCATAGGTAAAAGTAAAAGAAGTTCGTGGCCAATCTTTTGTGTTTTGTCCGCACGAAGAAAGCAATAACGTTATTACAATTAAAGATAAATTAGATAAACACTTATTCATATATTTCTATCTATAAACTAACACGAAAAACAAGATTGTTTCAAGATAAAATTATGATTGAAAAGAATCTATAGACATTAAATATTCTTTATCGAACTCTCAAAAATACCAACATCTTCTGTAAGTGAGAGAAGTCACTTAATAGGCTTATAGAAGGCCCTATTATCTAATGGGAATACTTTATTAGAGAAGTTTCCTGGTTCAACATCTTGAAGTGCCTTATCTACGATAACCATTTTACTGTCTAAATTATCTATTAAGGATAATAATAAGGCTTCTTTAGTGTATGGCATGACAGGGGAACCAAATTCTTGTTGCCCGTGATGAGATAAGACCATATGCTCGAGTAATAATGGAATTTCACCAGTGAGCTTAAGTTCATCCGCGGCTTTTCTTATTTCCGCGCACATGATACTAATATGGCCTAATAATTTACCTTCTAAGGAATATTTATAAACGATTGGTCCTTCAAGTTCGATAATCTTACCGAAATCGTGTAATAAGCAGCCTGTAATCATTAAATCATGATCGGCGCCATAGATTGGGGCGAGATAAGCGGCATGGTCCGCCATAGTGACACTATGCATGAGAAGACCACTGCTATATTCATGATGAATAGATACTGCCGCAGGATAGGAGAAGATCTTATCGCCAAACTTCTTAATCATATATTGTAAGATTCTTTGGCAGTCCTCATTCTTAACAGAAGCGACATGCTTATTAAATCTTTCAATTAATTCCTCTTTAGCGACTGGAGGAGCTTTAACAAACTTTTCGACATCTATTTCTTCTAGAGGCACTAATTCGGCGGTGAGAATCTTTAATTGCAATTGTTCTTTATATTTATTTGTTTCACCGGTAATCGCTAAAACGTTACCCACAATAAATATTTGTTCATCCGCTAAAGTGGCATCCCACTTTTTAGCAACGATTTGACCACTAGCATCTCTAAGTTCAACAGAGAGATATGCTCCACCATTAGTGTTCACACCTTTTGAGACATTTCCTAATAAGAATTGTCCTTCAATGTGTTCGTGATCATTAAAATCCACTATCATCTTCATATGTAAAATCCTCCAATACTTTTTTAATCTCTTGATACTTATAGCCCTTA
>JAEEGK010013580.1_pt1 | contig 18330 bp, 17 predicted proteins | sample 8958771 | NCBI WGS metagenome assembly JAEEGK01 (sample SAMN16246547, study PRJNA631951) | gut metagenome | biome: gut microbiome; feature: rumen; material: SC-attached | host: Bos | place: Iran: Karaj | collected 2018-10
TGAGGATGAAGTCCATGTCGTGGCTGACGACGATGAACGTCTCGTTCAGATCGTTCCTGGCCTTGATGACCGCCTTCGCGACGGCGACCTTGGTGATCGGGTCCATGGTACCGGTGGGCTCGTCGAGGACGACGAACTTGGGCTCCTTGATCAGGACGAGAGCGAATGCGACCCTCTGGACCTCTCCCACGGAAAGGTCCCCGGGCAGCGCGTTGAGCAGCTTGTCCATGCCCTCCCTGGGGAATCCGACGGACAGCAGCGCCTGGATGGCCTTGACCTTGGCCAGCTCCGCGGGCATCTTGAGACCAATGCACGAGGTGAGGTTCTGGAGGATGGTCTCGGACGGGTACAGCGCGTACTCCTGGTGGAGCACTCCGATGTACGGGGTGGCCCTTCCCTTTCCTCCCTCTCCGGTGTCGCTCATGTTGACCCAGGTGTCACCGATCTTGATCTCGACCTTTCCGCTGGTGGCCGGGGCCATACCGGCGATCATGCGCGAGGTGGTGGTCTTTCCGGCTCCGGAGTATCCGGCGAGTCCGAAGATCTCTCCCTCCCTGATCTCGAGGTTGACCCCGTCTACGGCCTTGACGACACCTCTGACCACGGAGAAGTAGTGCTTCTTGGCATCGGTGAGCCTGATGAGCGGGTCACCGAGCTCGTGCTCCTCGCTCTTCTCGAACTTGTACTCCTCCATGAACTTCTCGGTGATGTCCCTGGGCTTGCCCTGCATCAGCACCTTACCCCTGTCGAGCCAGATCGCCTGATCGGCCATCTTCTCGATCGCCTCGGGCCAGTGCGATGCGAAGACCATGCATATGTTGTGTGAGCGGACGTACTCCACCAGCCTCTGGTGGACGACGTTTGCGGTGAACGGATCGAGGGTACCGGTGGGCTCGTCGGCGACGAAGAACAGCGGGTCCTTGGCCAGCTGCCTTGCGAGGACGACCCTCTGCTTCTCTCCTCCGGACAGGTCCCTCGCGATGTGGGTGGTCCTGTGGGTCATGTTGACGAACTCGAGGAGCTTGATGGCCTTGTTGACCTTCTCCATGTCGTTCAGCTTGTCGGGCATGGCCTCGTAGAGGTTCTCCAGGACGGTGCTGTCACCGAAGAGGGCGAATGTCCTCTGGAGCATGATGGAGATGCGGGAGGATATCCTGTATCTGAGGGGATCCTTGTCCTTGATCGCCCAGTAGTCTATCCACTCGGTCTTGCAGGGCTTTCCGCAGACGGGACAGACCCCTCCTTCCTTGGGCGTGTCGATCGCATCGCACTCGGTACAGAGGTTGACGTGGTAGAGCACCCTTCCGGAATCGGGCCTGTAATCCTCGGCTCCGCGAATCATGTGCATCAAAACGCTCTTTCCCGACGCGCTCTTTCCGATCAGACCGAGGATCTCCCCGGTCTTCAGCGTGAATGAGATGTTGTCAAGGACGACCTTGCCTTCGTACTTCTTCGTAACGTTCTCAACCCTGAGAAGTTCGATACCGTTTCCGCTCATGACAGGGGTTATGAGCACCCCTTTATTATAATAATTGGTAACGCGCGCGACTAGGAAATCGCTGTTAACCGTAGGTAATTGCCGCACACACCCGTTCCAACATTAAATACTGGATAGCGCATTATCATATGATGGCAAACGTCAGCAGCGTGAGGGTCAATCAATCCGCCAAGTTCTCGGATTACCACATATGGAAGGCCCTCATGTGCATGGATGAGCATTCGCCCATCGGAAGGAAGAGGCTCTCGCAGCTCCTGAACATCGGAGAGGGGAGCACACGCACACTGCTGGCACAGTTGGATAAATACGGGTGCACGTACACCAACAAGACCGGTATCTACCTGTCGCAGGAGGGCGTCAAGATACGCAACAGCGTCCTCATGGACATGGCCCATATGGACGCGGGATACCTCACCATCAGCAACTACGACTGCGCGGTCAGGGTACCTTTCGCAGCCAACAAGATCAGGTACGGCCGCGAGGAGAGCGATGCCGCCATCCGCAACGGGGCCATCGGCGCCACGACGCTGGTGTACTCGGAGAACGGCCTGTGCTTCCCCGGGACCCAGGACCGCATCGAACCGGAGATGGAGAACTTCTTCAACAAGACCTTCAGGCTCAGGATCGACGACGTCGTCATCATCGGTACCGCCAGGACACCGGAGGACGCGGAGAGGGGCGCCGTATCCGTGGCACTGTCGCTCATCGGCGGACTGAAGTTCAAGAAGGACCTCCACGGGATCCTGTCCTCGTCATCGAACACCAACGAGCTGATCTCCCTCGCGTTCGCGATACACGAGCTCATAGGCATGATGCCCGTATGTGCCAAGAGCAAGAACAACCTCGGCGTGAGGATCGAGGACGGCATGGTCATCGACAACGCCTACACCGGAGAGGTGCTCGAAGAGGCCATCCGCACGGGAAAGACCCAGAGGGTCATCGCCAGGAGCGGACCGTACAAGGGCATCCACGTCATCGTCACACCCATCGACCTCGACGGTACCGTGATAGCGGCGATCGGCGTCGTGGATATCAAGGAATTGTTCACCGCGATGGGATAATTAAGGGTAAATATCCCGAGACCGATTCTTCTGGCATGAGCGAAGAGGATCTCCCTTTACAGATCATCAAGGGAATGAAAGGTGTCAGAGAGGCGTTCTACCTCGATGACGGAATCAGGGCGAAGGCCCTGGCCGAGGAGTCCACCGTCACATCCCCTGGCACCGGGACCGCGGTCGAGAACCTCGGGATGAAGGAGGCCTTCAAACGCAAGAAGGTCATATGCATAGTCAAGGATCCCCGTTTCAGGCCCCCGCCGGAACCGACCGTCGTGCTGAAATGCAGCGACGGGCAGATCATGGGGGTGGAGGTGTTCCCCAACACCCAGGACCAGTACATCGGCAAGGAAGGGTGCCTTATGGTCTCCGACGGTTTCGTCGTGTTCTACAACGTGACACCCTCGGAAGGCAGCACCGAATACTTCGTGATGCCCCCCGTGTCGTTCCCCGAGCTGAACGAGAGCAACGGCTGCAGGAACGTCGTGTCATGCAGCCCCGCGCCCACCACCGACAAGATGATAAGGGAGCACGCCGGACTTCCGGACGACGGAAGGCTGGCATCGATCCTGGTCGGATACGACCCGGTCGAGTGAAAAAGTGAAAGCGGGCCGAGGCCCGCGGTTTCATTCCTCGTCAGGGAGCATTATGCCCTTGACGTCTTCCATGGTGATGCCGAGGATCACGCTCTCCGCCATCACCGAGATGTGATCGGCCTTGATGCCTCTGATGCGCTTCGCCTTCAGGAGCTTCTTGAGACCGAGGGTGGCGTGGGCGTCCTTGTCCACCTTGATGAGGAACGAGTCGATGAACCATCCGTCGAGATCCAGGTAGACGGCGTCGATGGTACCGAGCTTGAGGTGCTCGGACGTGATGACCTCCTTACCGATGAATCCCCTGACGGCGGACATGGTGTCCATGTCCGGCTGGATGTATGCCTTCGCATCCTCCACGCTGTCGGCCAGTAGGAGGACGTCGTAGAGGGTGAAGCTCTCGGGCTTGATCAGGATGCGGGATTTGCCGCTGCCTGCCTCGATCAAGGCGGAGATCTCCTTCTCGCACCTCACGGCCAGTCCGGTGATGGTGTAATCGTGGGGGTCGTAACGGACCTCCTGGATGCGTCCGACGATACGGGCATCCTGTGAAATGACGTCTATCTTGTTGACGATCGAATCGTAATCGTACGCTGTCATGGCTACGGCATCTCCTTAGTATTATAAAACTAGTCCACTAGGGTAAAGGGTTTGGGTAAATGGTTTGGTGAAGGAGATTTACTCTCCCTTGACCGACTTGACGAGTGCGCGCAGGTTGTCGTCCGAGATGAGTGCGGAGAGTCCGCATCCGGGCGAGACGATGTTGAATCCTGCTGCGGCGATCCTCTTACCAGCGGCTGCACAGTCCTCAGGGGTTCCCTGGAGCAGCGGGTGGACGACACCGACGTTTCCGACGAGTGCGACACGGCCGTTGGCGATCTTGACTGCCTCTGCGGAGTCGACCTTCTCCTCGATGGAGATTCCGGTGACACCGGTGTCAGCCATGAGCGGGATGATCTCGGAGGTGTCTCCGCAGATGTGGAGAACGGTGTCCGCATCCTTTACGCATGCGAGGCTGTCCTTGACGTAGTTACCGGAGTACTCGGTGAACATGTCGGGGGACAGAAGGTCCGTGGAGGACGAGGGCTCGGACATCTGGATGATGTCTGCTCCTGCGTCGGACAGTGCCTGGCAGTATGCCTTGATGACGGGGTTGACCGCGTCGACCCACTTCTTGACCTGGTCGGGATCCATCATGATTCCGAAGACGAGGTTCTCGGTGGATACGAGGTGTCCTGCGAGGGTGAAGGGTCCGGTGTTTCCTGCGATGACCGCGTACTCCTTTCCGTACTTCTCCTTCATGAGCCTGGTTGCCTCGATGATGACTGCGGGGCGTCCTCCCTTGAGGAACTCCTCGGGTGACATCACATTGGGCTCGTCGTATTCGCCGGACATGGGGTCGAAGTGGAACGGGTGCTTCTTGAGCATAGGGGTCCTGTCTTCCTTTCCGGGGTCGACGACGCATCCGAGCCTCTCTGCCTCAGCGGTGAGACAGAACGAGGACCTGACTGCCTCGAATCCGAAGTAGGTTGCCTGTGCGGCTCCGAGCTCGCACATCATCTTTGCGTCAGAGTGTGCTGCGGGCCAGGAGTATCCGGTTGCCTTCATCTGTCCGATGGTTGCCGACTGTGTGAAGACGGCGACCGGGGGTCTGTCGAGTTTCTCTTGCTTCATTGCTGCGAGAACTCTCTCTCTGGGAGTCATTGTCATGATAAATCTCTCCGTCCACTAGGATGAACGTCAGCATATTTAATACGGTCGATTAAGAGCGTATAATAAAGAAAAAACCCACCGGAGCACTAGGATTCCGTCCCGGTGCCCCGCGGGCATGTTTTCGGACAGGATCACATCTCGGGCGGATCGCCGACCACCCTGGTGATGACCTCGACGAAGTTGACGGTCCTGGCGATGGCCTCCTCCTCCCAGTCCCCCACACCGCCTTCGGTGGCCATGTAGGTCTTGACCTTGGTGGAGCACTTGACGTTCCTTCCGCCTCTGTCCTCGATCTTCTTCTTGAGGTAGTTCTCCAGCCAGCGGCGAGTGGCGGATACCGCGGTGTCCATGTGCATGTAGTACGACGAACCCATGAACGGGACGCTCGCCATGAACCTGTAGTCCGGCGTGGGCGTGACCGTGGCGGACAGCGATTCGGAGATCTTGCTCGTGATCGCACCTATCGCGTTGCCGACGTCGTTGTGCTCGGGGAACAGCACCTCGGCGTTCAGCCTCTCGGCCAGATCCTCCATCATGAACTTGGACGGCGCACCGACCCCTATGATCGGGATCTTGAACCTGGGCTCTATCTCGATGGTGTCGTTGCGCGGCTTGGATATCATCCTGCGCATCAGCACCCTGGCGCCCTTGTCCTCCCAGTACTGGAAGCGGTCGTCGAACACCTTCGTCATGACCGCTTCGGCGACCTTGGCCTTGATCTCCTCGAATAGTGCCGTGGCGGCCTGCTTCTTGGTCATTCCGAGTCTGTCGCTGAGGGCGGAGATGCCCGCTTCGGCACCGGCCCTGTTGCCGAGGGTGAACTGCTTCTTGTACACCATGACGTCCGTAGGGGTGAGTCCGATTATGCGCAGCACCCCCTTCTGTACCATCGAGCGCAGCTCGTCCTCGATGACCCAAAGGCCCTCGACCATGTTGATGATCTCCATCTTGTTGAGCGCGCCCTTACCGACGATCGAGTCGTAGATCCTCTTCTCCTTCTCGTTCAGATTCTCGATGCTGGCACTGTCGATCACCTCGTAGTATTCGAAGATCTCCGAGTGGATGACCCTGCCTATGAGTTCGGGGTGATCGACGGTGTACGTGCACAGCGGGATCACTCTGTCGGGACCGATGATGAACTTCATCCCATCCAATGCCACCTTGGAGTCCCCTCCGAGAGCGACGGTGCTCATGTCGACGGCCTTCACACGGGTCCTCCATTTGCCGACCGAGGCTCCCTCGAACTGTATCTGCGGGAATCCTCCCTCCATGACCGCGATGTCCGTGGACGTTCCGCCGATGTCCACCATCACGCAGTCCTCGTGGCCGGAGAGGATCATACCTCCCATGGCGCTCGCGGCGGGACCCGACAGGATGGTCTCGATGGGATAGATCCTCGCGGTGTCGATGGACATGACGGATCCGTCACCCTTGTAGACCATGATCGGTGCCCTGACGCCGATTTCCTTGAACGTCCTCTCGACGTCGTCGAAGAACTTGCTGACGATCGGGATCAGCTTACCGTTGAGGACGGCGGTCTCCGCACGGAGATCGATGCCCATGGCGGCGGACAGCTCGTGCCCGGCGACCACCGGCAGGCCGGTCATCTGCATCGCCAGCTCCTTGACCTTCTTCTCCTGCGACGAGTTGGCGACCGAATACAGTCCGGAGATCGCCAGGGCATCGACGCCCTGCGATACCTTCTTGATCGCCTCGGTGACCTCCGCCTTGGACATCGACGCCACTGGCTGCCCTCTGCTGTCGCAACCTCCCTTGACGAACACCTGGTTCTTCTCTCCGAAGTGGACGGGATCCATGGGATTCCATCCGATGAGGATGAGTCCGACCTCCCCTCCGTGCCCTTCGAGGATGGAATTGGTGGCCAGCGTGGTGGATATGCCTACGAGGGATATGTCCCCTGGCTTTATGTCGCATGATTCGAATACCGCCCTGACCGAGTTGCCCAGACCTATGGACAGGTCATCATGCGTGGTCGGGGACTTCCTCTTCGCCACCACGGAATAGTCGTCTAGGTCGACGATCACCGCATCGGTGAACGTCCCTCCGGTGTCCACGCCGAGTCCGTATCTCGCAGCGGAGACCTTCTCGAAATCCTCGCTGTAGGTGTCGGGCTCGACGATGCCGACACCCTCGACCAGCTTTCCGAGGTATGACGATACCTTCTCCCTCTTCTTGGTCTGGGAGTTGTATCTCGTGGTCTGATAGTACACATAATAGGAGTTGCCGGACTTCTTGACGTCGAAGCATTTCCTTCCGCCTTCCTTCTCGGCCTTGATCCAATCCTGGACCCACTGGTCGTATTCCGATCTCTGTACCATGCTGTAGGATATTACCGTATAACTATTTCAATATCATACCCGAAACTTATACGGTATGATGAATCGAAGAATGTATGGGAAACCGGAAAACTGTGAGAAGTTAAAGAATGTAAATGGTTTTTAAGGAAAAGGTTTGTAGGATTCCTGGATTCCAAGTCAGACTTAGATTCCGAGGAAAGCGGCTGCGACGTGGGAAGCCTCGACTGCGTCGTAGGACCATCCATCTGCACCGATCTGGTCTGCGAACTCTTTGGAGGTCGCTCCACCGCCGATCATGGTCTTGATGGTTCCCTTCATTCCGTTCTCCTTGAGGTCTGCCTCGATCTGCTTCATTCCAGCGAGGGTAGGCGTCATGAGAGTGGAAGACGCGATGATCTGGGCCTTCTCAGAGACTGCCTTGTCGATCATGTCCTTGATCGGGACATCCTTACCCATGTCGATGACGGTGAGTCCGAGACCGGTCAGCATAGCCTTGACGATGTTCTTTCCGATGTCGTGAACATCTCCCTCGACGACTCCGATAACAACGGTTCCCTTGGAGGCTCCTCCCTCTCCCTGAAGCAGGGGAAGGCAGAGGTTAAGTCCGCCGTAGAGTGTGTTCGCGGAAAGAAGAACCTGGGGAAGGAAGTACTTCTTGGATGCGTAGAGGTCTCCGACGATTGCCATTGCCTTGGAGAGTCCCTCGAAGATGATGGTCTTTGCGTCGATGCCTGCGTCGAGGCACTTCTGAGTTGCGTCCTTTGCTTCCTTAATCTTTCCCTTAACGACGATGTCGATAAGTGCGTCCAATTCTGCGCTCATTTTAATTCCTCTTTCATCCCGTAGGATGTTGAGTGTCTATCGCCGATTCTCAATATAAATCCACTGATGGATGGATATGCTATCCAACGTACTACCTATAAGGGAGGGAAATTGGTATTTAAAACTATCTACGAAAACTGAATTTCGGCATCTCAGATGCGGAGGTCGGATATGTCCCCCAATTTTCCGAGCGGAAGGATGCCCATGTCGGACACTCCGAAGAGCTCCGCCTCCGCTATGTCCGCGTTCCTGCAGGCCTCCGACATGAAGTTCTCCCTGTACGCACCGGACATGTCCGTCCCCGTCGAGAGGAAACTGAAAGGAGGTATCACTATGATTCCCTCTTTACGCGCGTAGAGGAAGCACTGCACCTTCATGCCGCCGGACATCTCCCCCGGGATCCTCACGGACGGATGCTCATGGCCTATGATGACGGGGCGCACACCCGAGTCCTCATGCCCGTGCTCCAGTCTGTATCCCCCTATGTCCACGTGATCCGCGGCCTCCAGACCGAACTCGGATATGATGTTCTGGATGTAGTTGTCGTGGTTCCCCTTGACCACTATGACCTTGGCGGCCTCCATGATCAGCCTGATGACGGAACGGACCTCCTCCTTCCCCTCGAACCTGGCGCGCTTGAAGTCGTGCTTGATGTCGCCCAGCAGCACGATCGTCTCCGGCTCGTACTTGCTGATTATCCTGTTCAGGGAATCGCGTATGGAATCCGTGTTCATGCGCGGGATGTAGATGCCGTCGTCCTCCAGCGCCTTCTCGTAACCGAGATGGAGGTCCCCTATGACGAGGGTGCGCTCCTTCTCCAGGATCAGGCACCTCTCGTTGGTGACCCTTACCCCGGGCTCGATCTCCATGGAATCCATGCTCCGGGGAAGGGCGGACATGCGCTTTAATGTTGCCGTGTTAAAGAATAATAAGAACGTAGGAGATACATCTCCCGATGATCGAGAGCACGTTCCAAATACTGCCCCGCGTCGGCGCCAAGAAGGAGCACGCGCTGTGGGATTACGGGATCAGGAAATGGAGCGACTTCATCGATTCGGAGGATACCGGCCCCGTCAAGGAGAAGGACAAGGAGAGGTTCGATTCCCTCCTGACCTACGCCTACGAGCTTCTGGACGACGGGGACTGCCGCGCCCTCGGCAACATGCTGAAGCCGGGGGAGCAGTGGAGGCTGTACGACCGCTTCAGGGACAGCGCGTCGTTCCTGGACATAGAGACGGACGGACTGGAGAGGGATTCCACCGTCACCGTCGTCACCGTACACAGGGGGAAGGACACGTACACGCTGGTCAACGGGGAGAACCTCTCCTCACAGTCGCTGTCGGAGGCGCTGGAGGGGACCTCGCTGTTCGTGACGTTCAACGGCAGCTGCTTCGACCTGCCTGTTCTGAGGTGCAGCTTCCCTGATGTGGATCTCGACCTGCCGCACTTCGACCTCAGGTTCGGATGCAGGAAGGCGGGGATGACCGGCGGGCTGAAGCAGGTGGAGAAGTCCATCGGTATCTGCAGATCGGAGAACATAGCCGAGGTGGATGGGTTCGAGGCTGTAAGATTATGGAAGAGATGGACCTCTTCCGGCGACAGGGGCGCACGCGACCGTCTTGTTGAGTACAACATAGCGGATACGGTCAACCTGCGCGAGCTCGCCGACATCGCATACCGCAGGCTGGTGACCGACTACGCAGGCTTCGAATGACAATCTGGCACAGATGGAGGCGGACCTGCGCAAGGGCGCACGGATGATAACTTCTGCGGACAGGATACGCATCGTGTCACACATAGACGCCGACGGGATTACGTCTGCGGCGATCGCCGCCATGACCTGCAAGCGCCTGGGCAAGGATTACGAGGTGGTGTTCGCCTCCAAACTGAGCGAGGACGTCATCGAACACATAAACGCCTACGGGGACGGCCTGGTCTGGATAACTGACCTCGGCAGCGGATACCTCTCCGAGTTCACCAAGGATCCCATGGTCATCACCGACCATCACGTCCCCGACCCCAAATGGAGGAAGGGGCAGACTTTCCTGGATGCATTCATTGACATCCTGCAGATCAATCCGCACTGCTACGGCATGGACGGTTCCACCGAGGCGTGCGGGGCCACGATGACCTACCTGCTGGCCAGGGAGATCGACCCGGAGAACACCGAGCTCGCCTACCTGGCGGTGGTGGGCGCCTGCGGGGACATACAGGACACCTCCGACGAAGGGCTGATAGGACTCAACACCGAACCCCTCTGGGACGCGGTGGACCGCGGGGACGTGGCGGTGGACACCGATCTAAGGCTCTTCGGCAGGGAGACAAGGACGCTCATCCAGTTCCTCCAGTACAGCGACCCGCGCATCCCCGGGCTCGGGGACGAACCCAACGAATGCGCGAAGTTCCTCGAATCCCTGAAGATAGACCTCAGGGACGGAGGCAGGAGCAGGTCCTGGAACGACCTCTCCGAGGAGGAGAAGGAGCGCGTGAGGTCCAGCATAATGGATCGCCTGAGCGAGGACGACAGGAGGCGCGCGATAGGCCCCACCTACCGCATCGTCAAGTATCCGAGGCACAGCGAGATCAGGGACGCCAAGGAGTTCGCCACCGTCCTCAACTCCTGCGGGAGGTACGATGACGCCGCCACGGGACTGCGCATCTGCATGGGCGACATGGACGCCATCGAGCGCGCGAAGAAGAACCGCCTGGAGCACAGACGCAACATATCCGCCGCGCTGGCACTCATCAAGGAGAACAACATGGTGAGGATGCGCCGCAGCATAATGTACTTCGATGCGGGCTCGCAGATACGCGACACCGTCGTAGGGATCGTGGCGGGGATGCTGCTCAACTCGGAGGGTTTCCGCAGGGACATGCCGATAATCGCCTTCGCGGATTCCGACGACGGCGTGAAGGTCTCCGCAAGGGCGGACAAGTCCCTAGTGAGGAAGGGTCTGGACCTCGCCTCGATAATGAAGATAGCGGCGGAGGTCGTCGGGGGATACGGCGGAGGCCACAACATAGCGGCCGGCGCCACGATCCCCCGCGGCAAGGAGGAGCAGTTCCTCGATGCCGTGGACGATATGGTTTTGGCTCAGCTCATCTGAGCACGGTGTACATGATCGCCTTCTGCGCGTGCAGACGGTTCTCGGCCTCGTCGTAGATCACGCTGTGGGGTCCGTCGATGACCTCGGGGGTGATCTCCTGTCCGCGGTGTGCGGGGAGGCAGTGCATCACGATTACATCGGGCTTCGAGATCGCGACGAGCCTGTCGTTGATCTGGTAGTCGTGGAACAGCGCGATGGCCTCCTCGACCGGTGTGGAATCGCCCATGGACACCCAGGTGTCGGTGTAGAGCACGTCGGCATCCTTGCATGCTACCATCGGGTCGGTCATTGCGCAGATGCTGCATCCGTTCTCCTTCCCGATCCTCACCGCGTCGGCGAGGATCTGCGCGTTGGGCATCCTGTCGGGATGGCAGCAAGCCACCATGTCCATGCCCATGACCGCACAGGCGAGGAGTAGCGAGTTGCACACGTTGTTCCCGTCTCCGAGGTAGACGAGCTTCCTTCCCTTGAATCCGCCCTTCTTCTCCTTGATGGTGACCATGTCGGCCAGTGCCTGACAGGGGTGCTCGAGGTCGTCGAGTCCGCTGATGATCGGGATCTGGGCGTTCTCCGCGAGGGACCTCATGACCTTGTTGTCGAAGGCACGGTACATGATCCCGTGCACGAACCTGCTCATGACGTTCGCGGTGTCCTCCACGGTCTCGCCGTGGCCGAACTGCATCTTGCCGGCGTCCAGGTAGAGCGCGTGGCCTCCCAGCTCGGTGATACCCACATCGAAGGAGATCCTGGTCCTGGTGCTGGGCTTCTCGAAAATCATTGCGAGGGTCTTTCCCTTGAGGGGGTCACCGTGGTGCCCGCGTTCCTTCTTGAGCTTGATTGCCAGATCGACTAGTTCCGGCATGTCGTCCTTCATATCGAGGACAGAAATGATGTCTCTTTTTGCCATGGCAGGTATTTGAGGATGCCATTTATAAATGATTGGATGAAGGGACGACATTTACGGCCCCTTTATGTCGATTCTCCGATGTCGCAAACATTTATCTATAACGATATGTTCCGCCAACATACCACTATGGCTTGGGTAGGGTAGCTTGGTTATCCTAGGAGACTGTGGATCTCTTGACTCGGGTTCAAATCTCGGCCCAGGCCCCTTATTTTCAACGAGGCGGTACGATGGCTTGGGAAGGCGTTCTGAACAGGATCGGCGACGACAGATGGGAGATACCCGTAGGTCACGTCCCGGGGATGAGGACCAACGCCGTCATATTCGCCGACGAATCGATGCTGGCACAGATCAGGAACGACAACGCCCCGCAGCAGGCCGCCAACGTGGCCTGCCTTCCCGGGATCGTCGGCAGCTCCATGGCGATGCCCGACATCCACTGGGGATACGGATTCCCCATCGGAGGGGTCGCGGCCGTGGACGCCGACAGCGGTTCCATCTCCCCCGGAGGCATCGGTTTCGACATCAACTGCGGTGTGAGGACCATACGCACCGACCTCACCCTCGACGACGTCAGGGGCAGGATGGACGCGCTCATGGACGCACTGTACGCCAACGTACCCTCCGGACTCGGATCCAAGGGACTCAAGCGCGTCGGCAACAAGGAACTCACCGACATCCTGCAGAACGGATCGAGATGGGCGGTCGAGAACGGCTTCGGCTGGGAGAAGGACCTGGACGTCACCGAGGAGGGCGGATGCATGGCCGATGCCGACCCTTCGCTGGTCAGCGAGAAGGCGATGAGACGCGGACTCCCCCAGCTGGGATCGCTGGGATCGGGCAACCACTTCCTCGAGGTGGACGTCGTCGACGAGATCTTCGACGAGCGTGCCGCCAAGGCGTTCGGCCTGAAAGAGGGATGCATCACGATCACCGTACACTGCGGATCCAGGGGATGCGGCCACCAGATCGCCACGGATTATCTGCAGTCGATGGAACGCTACGTCAAGCAGAACAACGTCCAGCTCCCCGACAGGCAGCTGGCCTGCGCACCCCTCGACAGCAACCTGGGCGACGAGTACTACAGGGCGATGTCCTGCGGCGCCAACTACGCCTGGGCCAACAGGCAGATGATCACACATTGGGTCAGGGAATCCTTCGAATCGGTCCTCGGCGATTCCGCCGAGAACATGGGCATGGATGTGGTGTACGACGTCGCGCACAACATCGCCAAGAAGGAGAGGCACGAGGTCGACGGGCACAACATGGACGTCCTCGTCCACAGGAAGGGAGCGACCCGCGCGTTCGCGGCGGGAAGGCCCGAGATCACCATGAAGTACAGGGACATCGGACAGCCCGTCATCATCCCCGGCGACATGAGCGTGGGCACCTACATCCTCGTGGGACTGCCCGGAGCCATGAAGGAGAGCTTCGGCACCACCTGCCACGGAGCGGGCAGGCAGATGTCCAGGAAGGCCACCGAGAACATAAGTGCCAGGGACGTGGAGGCGGACCTCAGCGGCCGCGGCATCACGCTCAGGAAGGGCTCCGACGAGGGACTCGTGGAGGAGGCCCCGCAGGCATACAAGGATGTTGATACGGTCGTGTCCGTCGTATGCCGCAGCGGTCTGGCCGGAAAGGTCGCCAGATTAAGGCCTGTCGGTGTCGTCAAAGGATAAGATCCTGGACGCCGCCTGTCTCACCGCATCATACTTATCGGACGGGGCGGAGACCATCACGGACCAGTCTATCGCGCCGCGCGACTGGAGCGCCTTCGCCACCGAGGAATATCTGGTGATCGATCTGACCTTGTCCTCGGCGTCGATTATGGACACGTCGGTCTTGCCTATCTTGATCTTGGACAGCAGCGTGGATTCCGACGGGATGTCCACGATGATCTCCCCGGGATCCGCTCCGGCGATGGAGGCTATCTCCTCCTCCAGGTGCCTGCGCCCGGACGGGGTGGTGTACTTCACCAGCGATGCCTTGAAGTCCTCGTCGGCGTCGATGGAATAGACGGTGAGGCATTTTCTGTAGAGCCTGCGGTTCAGTATGCTCCTCATGAGGTCCGCGGGCCTCCCGCCCTCCGACAGGAGCATCGACACCAGGTCGGCATCCGTCATGAGGTACAGTTCGGAATAGTCCTGTTCGGACAGTTCGACGGCCCGCCTGAGCATGGCCTCGATGACCTTCACGGTCTTGTGGTAGTATACGGTGGAGTACATCAGCGAACGGGAGACCATCAGCCCCTCCGCAGCGGTTATGCCCCCCTTGCGGAGCACCACCTTGTCGTTATGTAGGGACATCTGGCTCAGTATGCGTTCGGCATCTATGGAACCGTGGTTGACACCCGTGTAATGGGCATCCCTCATCAGATAGTCCATCTGATCGGCGTCCACCGGCCCGTGGATTATCTGGTGCGCGTAGTCCTTCGAGGCGAAGTACGACTTCCCCTCCCCGGATTCTTTGTCGAACCATCCGATGTCCGACACGGGATTGATTATCAGATCGCACACCGCCTCCGGCGATATGCCGCTGTCCTCCAGGAGGACGGATATCGGTTCGACGCCGTCGAAGAATCCCGCGTCCCTCTTCCTGAAGGACGGCGACTCTCCGAAGATGAGCCTCCTAGACATCTCCATGTGGTCGCACCCGGTGAGCGACTCCATGGTCCTCTCGAGGGTGTGCGAGAACGGCGGATGGCATACATCGTGGAGCATGGCGGCCGCGCGTATGGTGTCGGCCTCCTCCCCGGGAAGGCCGAGAGCCTGCGCCATGCGGCCGGAGAGATGGTACACGCCGAGGCTGTGCTCGAAACGCGTGTGGTTGGCTCCGGGGAACACGGTGTTGCTGAGCCCCAGCTGCCTGATGTGCCTGAGCCTCTGCATCTCGTGGCGGTCCATCAGCCTGAGGAACGCTCCCCCGACGGAGATGCTCCCGTGGATCGGGTCGTATACCGTCTTCCCGTCGCGCATCCGCTCACTCCCTGTTGTCCACGGATACGCCGAAGGGCGTCGCGAGCAGGGTGCTCAAGTTGACGTTCCAGACGTCCCCTCCGCAGTCCAGTACCATGTCGCGGACCATGCTGAACGCCACGTTCCTGTCGCCCGCGTAATCGGACATGTCGACGATCACCGGGATCCTCTCGCGCAGATAGTCCCTCACCGAGCGCATCTGCACCGGATCCGCCGGTCTGAGGACCTTGAGCCTGCTGCCCGGAAGGGGTTCCGTCACCGGGAACTCGCCCAGGTCGATGAACACCTCGCCCTTCCCGCTCGCCCCGATCGGTCTCCTTGCCAATTCACTCACCGGCCTTCCAGAGCTTGTCGCCCACGAAATGGAGCATCTGGATGGCCTTGCCCTTCTCCTTGCTCCTGATCCCGGCCGAATCGCGCAGTGCCACTCCCACAGCGAGCGGGACCCTGTTCTTCTCATCCCTTATCCAGACCAGGTCGCCCTCGGATATGCCGTCGTCCGCCTCGGTGATGCCGGGACCCATGACGTCCGCGCCGTTGGTGACGAACCTGACGGCGCCCATGTCGACGGTGACGAAACGGCGCTCCGCCTTGTACTTCTGGAGCCCCCTCACGGTGAGGAAAGGCTTGCCTTCATACACAAGACCCAGGATGTCGTTTCCGACGAATATCAGATCGAAATCGGGACCCTCCGCCATGTCGACGGGGTCGTCCTCTCCGAAGACCGGGACCCCCATGATCGAGGCTATCCCCTCGGAGAGCGCCTTGATCTCCTTCGATCTCATCCTCTTCCTCTTGCGTATCCTGATCTCTGCCATCGCATCGCTATCGTTTTCATCGTATTGATATGTTTGGCGGGGACCCGCGGCCTTCTGCCCACTAATTTATAATCATAAGCCGTTACAGAATCCCATGAAAGCCTTCACCACGTTGATGAAGCTGTGCATAATGGGCGTATCCGTGGCCCTGGTCGCCATGCTGGTGATCAGCGCCGCTCCCCTTGTCATGGGCGGAGTCGACGTTCAGAACGAAGAACCGGTCGAACTGCAGGTCGACGGTACCTACCTGCACATCTCCGGGAAGTATGTCGTGGAGTCGTCGGTCGAACAGGACATCAGCGACCTGCTGATAGAGGCATACCTGAAATCCAAGGACGGAAGCCAGACGATGACGCTCATCAGCGTCGGTCCCAAGAAGATCGTCAAGGGGGAGACCTGCGTCATCGATCTCAACCAGGATATCCCCATGGCCGAGCTCGCGGTATTCTTCATCACGGACAACATGGGCAACGAGGAGAAAGGGATCAAGCTCCCGATCAACATCCATGTCCAGGGTACATACAGCAACAACCTGGCCGGACTCGACATGAACCTCGTGTACGAGTACGAGGTCTCCGAGACCGGACAGATCAAGATAGACCCCAGCAGATACAGCGAGACGACCGACGGTCAGGTCTCCACTGCCGCACTCATCGTCAGCGACATCGACGACAACATGAAGGGACTCATCCCCGACGAAGCGAACTTCACCATCACGATCGGAGGGAAGGAGCTCAACCTCAACATCGACAACACCGGCGATGACATATCGCTGCTGATCGAGACGGGCGACACGAGCGCGGACTCGATCTCGAGCGTCCTGCACACGGTCCTCGACGCCGTCGAGGCCGGTACCGACGAGGAGATAAAGTTCACCTTCAACGACGAGGAGTACACCGTCAACCCGGCAGACGTCGATTCCGAGCAGGCCCAGAAGTACATCGCACAGATCGAGGGCATGATGAGCTCCATCGACATGTTCCTCGACAAGTACGCACAGATGATGGGCCCCACAGGAGGTGCCTGAGATGGGCGATTCCAAACGCGAATACATGACTGACTTCTCGCTCAGATGCGGATCGTGGACGAGTTCTTTCTTCTACTTCTGCAAGGCTCTCGCGGGATTCATCATCCTCCCGCTGGCGGCCATCGCGCTGATCAACGGCATCGGTCCCGAGCTCACGGCTGCCCTGGATTCCGGTATCGACTTCGGTCCCATCCTCGTGGAGTTCGGAGGATACCTCAGCAGATACATGCTGTACTCCATCCCGCTGCTGTTCCTGGCCATATTCATCGGATACTACCCTCCGGGAAACTACGCCAGGATCCCTTTCAAGTTCCTCAGCGCCATTTATCTGGCCATCATGCTGCTCCTCTTCACCGAGGGCGGACACCTGTACGTGTCCCTGGGCGGCGAGTCGCTCGCATCCCTGGGCATCGTCAGCATGGACATGACGCTGGACATCGTGTCGATCATCTACCTTCTGTCCTTCATAGCGTTCATCAAGGGATTCCTTGCGTTCACGGAGTTCACCGACAACCGCAAGCAGTACCTGGAGAACCTTGCGGAGAAGTTCAACAGGAAGGAAGAGAAGCGCGCGGCCAAGAGCACGGAAGAATCAGAGGCTGAATGAGATGGGAATAAGCATAGCGATCTGTGAGAAGGATGCGCCCAGCGCACCCTGCGCCAAGGCGAAGAAGGACATCAAGAAGGTGCTGGTCGACGACTACAAGCAGTTCGGCGACGCTGCCGAGAACTACGAGATCGTATCCCTGGAGGACGCGCATGCGGTCTTCCCGGATTACGAGGCGTTCGCCAAGCGCAACAGGATCAACGACGAGACCGACGTCATCTACATGGAGAAGGTGAAGAAGGAGGACGACCTCGCCGCCCTGAGGCCCAAGGCCGTCAGGAGATACACCGGATGGATCGACCTCTCCAAACTGAACGCGGCGGATGCCGAGAAGGCAATATCCATGTCCCTGCCGGAGAACAGGATCACCGGATGGGACCAGGTCGACTTCGACGAAGCGAACGCGATATGCGCGGCCTGCCCCCTGTCCTGGGACAAGGGGAGAGGGTGCATCGGAGCATTCGGCCCGGACAACAGCCAGCTCCCGGAGATCGCCGAGAGGAGAGGCTGTAAGATCGTCGCATCCGTTCCCGAGGGAGCGAGGACCGGAAGGATCTACACCCCCGAGGAGGCGAAGGAACTGGCCAAGGAAGTGAGGATCCTCACAGACATCATGCCTGAAGAAGGCAAGATGGCGGTCAGGCGCTACAGCGGACCCGTGGAGCGCCTCGGACTCGTGGCGGACATCTCCGTTAAGGAAGGCTGCGGATTCTACTTCTTCTGAGGTTCTGCGATAAACCTTTTCTATCTTCCGGATAGGAAAACGAGGACGGGGCACCGTCCCCAGTCCAATATCCCTTTATAGGTTATCAGTGTTAAAAGTCAAAGGTGCAATCATGCTAGAGATCATTGACCTTCACGTCGAAGCCGGTGGAAGGGAGATCCTGAAGGGG
>JAEEGK010013585.1_pt1 | contig 18327 bp, 16 predicted proteins | sample 8958771 | NCBI WGS metagenome assembly JAEEGK01 (sample SAMN16246547, study PRJNA631951) | gut metagenome | biome: gut microbiome; feature: rumen; material: SC-attached | host: Bos | place: Iran: Karaj | collected 2018-10
ATAATCTGACTGATGGTGCCCAAAAACAGCGCCGTGCCCACCAGCGGTGCAATCATTCGGGCGGTGCTGCTGGCCGTGCCCACAATGTTCATTCGCATTGCGGTGGTGCGGTGCGGACCAATCTCAACAACATACGGATTGACAGCCACTTGCAGCAGCGTTATGCCCAGCGCCAACACAAACGTGGCGGTCAGGAAGAAGGGGTAACTCACCATCAGTGCGGCAGGATAGTAAAGGAATCCGCCCAGAGCGCAAATCATCAAGCCAATGAGCATTCCGCGCTTGTAGCCAAACCTCTCGGTTATGACCGACGACGGGATTGAGCCCACTCCGTAAGCCCCGTACCAGACCATGTTGATGAACATCGCCTGTGCGTTTGTCAGGCTGAAAAGAGTCTGCATGTACGGAATCAGGATGTTGTTCATTGTGGTCACAAACCCGAACGAGAAGAACATAAACGTCAGGGTGCTCATTCCGGTGATGCTGGTGCGTTCTGAAGTGGTGCTCATAGTTTGTTTTTTATTGATAGCAAGATTGATGGCAAAATTCTTATTTACAATACTTCTCCAGCATCACCTTCATCTCGTCAGCCACCTTGCGGGCGGCTTCGGCGGCGCGTTCGGCAAAGTCGGTGCCGTTGCTTGCGTAGATGATGGCGCGCGACGAGTTGACAATCAGTCCGCACTGCGAGTTCACTCCGTAGCGGCAAACCTCCTCAAGTGAGCCGCCCTGCGCTCCGATGCCAGGCACAAGCAGAAAATGGTCGGGGGCGATGCGGCGGATGTCTTCAAACAACTGCCCCTGAGTGGCGCCCACAACGTACATCATTTGGTCGGCGGTGGCCCATTGCTGGCTGGTGCGCAACACCTTCTCGAACAGGCGCTCGCCGTTGGCGTCGGCCGTGAGTTGGAAGTCGTGCGAGCCCTTGTTGCTTGTGAGCGCAAGCAAAATCACCCATTTGCCTTCGTAGGTTAGGAACGGACTCACGCTGTCCTCGCCCATATAGGGCGCCACGGTTACCGAGTCGATGTCCAACTCCTCAAAGAACGAGCGTGCGTACATTGCGCTTGTGTTGCCAATGTCGCCGCGTTTGGCGTCGGCAATGATGAACTGCTCGGGATAGTTCTGCTTCAGATATTTGATTGTCTTTTCGAATGATATCCAGCCTTTTACACCCATACTCTCGTAGAAGGCCAGGTTCGGTTTGTAGGCAATGCAGTAGTCGGCCGTGGCATCGATAATTGCCTTGTTAAAGGCGAAAATCGGGTCCTCGCTGCTCAACAGATGTGCGGGGATTTTCTTGATGTCGGTATCGAGCCCGACGCAGAGAAAAGATTGCTTTTTAGTAATTTGATTTACAATGTCTTGACGTGTCATAAGCGTGTTTTTTGAATTATTTCTTTTGCAAAATGAAGCCTCTAACGTCCACTTTTGATGTGGTGCTATCAACTGTACTGATAGTGAAAGATGAAACGTAGTATAGCGTTTTTTCGGAAGAGCAAGGCATCGGAATGGGGTTAGGCATCGCATCTTTATGAGAGCGTAATGTGTCGATGTTTACTAGTACTGTATCGAAATTTTCTTCACCGAATGTGGGCACCATCTTCACAATGTGTTGCTCCTTCTCAAAAGATGTTGTTGGCGTATAAACTTTTACCATCCTATTGTAACCTGCAGGTATGTCAATTGCATATTTACCGCAGGCATTATAGACATATTCATTATCTTCCTTAAAATCTGAGTTTTCTTCCTTTTCTAATAAACTTTGATATGAACGGAAACGTGCATTTTGAACGTACTTTTCCGTGTATTGGCTACCATATTTATCATCCAAATACATTAGTTTTTCGTTTAGTTTAATGGCATCTTTTTCAGGAATGGCGGTAATAAAATCCTTGTACTGTGCCTCATTAAATGGAAGTTTTTCCCCGACCAACACTTTAGCAATGTAGTTGTCCATATATTTGCGCGTGATGCTGAAATAGTTAGTTGGACCAACCGATGTAAGAAGAAAAATGACGGCAAAAGTGTTGGCAATCCAGTTGATTCGGCGTGCCTTGGTAAGAAAAAGTGTGATGCAGACAAAGTAGAACCAGAGGTTAAGGGTAAGAAGGTAGAGACGGTTGGGTGTGATGCCGTAATCGCTGAAACGGCGCGCTATACCGACTGTCATCAAAACCAGCAAGGGCAATATAACTACGGGTAGATATTGGGAAATGAAGTTATCCGCCTTTCTTCCTTGTGATTTTCTGACAGGATAAAGTCCTAATTCAATGACGATAATCCCTACCATCGAGGCCACAACAAGTCCTGACACCCAACCATTGGGCAATTCCCATTTGATGATAATCTGAATAGCGTAAATGTAGAGCACAATGATGTATAGCCCCACAAGCGGAAGAAAAAGAAAACGCATGACGGCATTAAGGAACCCTGAATCGACTGGGGTGTGGTCGTGCTTGTCTTTTCCAAAAGGAATTCGTCCGAGGAACAACCACGATGATAGCAGCAATCCCGACAATACTCCAATGACCATATACCATTTATTGTCAATATCAATGCCAAACAACGAGTTGAACGATACAAGCAACAAACTGAGCCCTCCCCACATGATTTGACCAATCAAGTAGCATACAACGGCATTGACAACAAGTCGCATGGCAAAATTCCACAAAGCAATATCATCCTTTTCCTTGAAAAAGGATAGGAAAAACAATGATAACACAAGTGAGAAAATGACAGCAACATGAGCCACCCCGATTTCATAGTAATAACAATTGCTGCCTTCAAGAATATTATAAATATATATAGCGTCTGCAAGAAGAATTAGATGTGCCACCGTATTTACAATCAGTAATATACGCCGTTTTTGTCCTTCCTCCTGCCACAAGTGTATAGTCAAAGAAAGCACGAAACCTACCGACAGATAATATATTACAGTAGCAATAATGCTTTCTTTTATGGTATCAAATTCATCAAAGATATTGAAAATGAGGAATATCGACAAGATAAGAATATATGTTGCCGATACAGGAAAGCGTTTCGCACATACTTGAAACGCCTTTACAATTGCTTGAGGAGCATTAGTTAGTTTCATTTTTATAATCTTTACAAATCCGCTTCCTTCAGTCGTTCAGCATTTTCGGCCACAATCAGGTGGTCGATGCAGTCCTGAATGTCACCGTTGACAAAGGCGTCAAGGTTGTAGATTGTGTAGTTGATGCGGTGGTCGGTGATGCGCCCCTGCGGATAGTTGTAGGTGCGGATTTTGGCCGAACGGTCGCCTGTGGAAACCATTGTCTTGCGCCGCGATGCAATGTCGTCGATATATTTTTGGTGCTCCTTGTCGTAGATGAAGGTGCGAAGGCGGCTCAGGGCGCGCTCCTTGTTCTTTGGTTGGTCGCGGGTTTCGGTACACTCAATCAGAATCTCGTCAACAACGCCAGTGATGGGGTTCTTCCAGTTGTAGCGCAGACGCACACCCGACTCCACCTTGTTCACGTTCTGACCGCCAGCGCCGCTCGAACGGAAGGTGTCCCACTTGATTTCGCCCTCGTTAATCTGAACGTCGAACTCGTCGGCCTCAGGCAGCACTGCCACTGTTGCCGCCGAAGTGTGGACGCGGCCCTGCGTCTCGGTCACGGGCACACGCTGCACGCGATGCACTCCCGACTCGTATTTCAGTGTTCCATAAACACTTGCGCCTGTCACGCGGGCCACAATCTCCTTGTAGCCGCCGCTTGCTCCCTCGCTGCAACTCGACACTTCAATCTTCCAGCCTTTCGATTCGCAGTATTTTGTGTACATACGGAAAAGGTCGCCGGCAAACAGAGCAGCCTCGTCGCCGCCCGTGCCGCCACGGATTTCGAGAATGGCGTTCTTGTCGTCCTCAGGGTCCGACGGCAGAAGCAGCAGTTTGATTTCCTCCTCCATTGGCGCCACCTTCGGCTCGTTCTCGTCGAGTTCCATTTTGGCCATTTCGCGCATTTCGTCGTCCTTCTCGGTGTTCAGAATCTGCCGTGCCTCCTCAATGTTGGAAATCAGCGTTTTGTATTTCTTGTAAACCTCAACAATAGGCTCAAGGTGCTTGTACTCCTTGTTGAGTTTCACAAACCGCTTCACGTCGGCAATAACCTCTGGGTCAGTTATTTGCTGCGCCGTCTCCTCGAATCGGATTTTTATTGCTTCAAGTTTTTCTAAAAGTGTGTTCTCTGTTGCCATATTTTATTTATTGTCAATTATTTTCCAATGCCCGCCTTTGTCCGGCCCTACGCGGTGCAAATATCCCAATTTCTGCAATGTGGCAAAATCTCGTTTTATAGTTCTGATATTCACATTAAAATATGCTGCCAGTGTGTCTGCGTTTTCAGTGACATTTTCAGTGACATTTTCAGTGACATTGGCCCCCGTCATTATCATTCTTCTGATTATTTCTGTTTGTCTTTCTGTAAGTTGTGAGACTTTTTCAGTGACAATCAGGTCGTCTGTTTGGATACCATAATTCAAATTCGGCATAACCACCGTAAACTGATACCTGTCTGACCGAAAATATGGCTGTTTGCCCGGTTCAAAATTGACTTGCTGCTCGTACGAGTGGATTATCTTCCCGAAGCCGCTGCCCTTGCGCTCCATATAGCCCAAACGGTTGAAGATGTCAGCAAGAATGGGGTTTCTGCGTGTCGATGGCACTGTCAGTGGGTCACGGTCTTGGATTATTGAGCCGTCGGGCATTCCGCCAGGCGAATAAATCTCCATACGGTCGTCGAAAATATCGATATGCACTTCGCTGCCATTGATAAGATAGTCGCGGTGCACCAAAGCGTTCACAAGCGCCTCGTGATAGCTGCGCTCCACATATTCAGGCATTTCCTCACGCGAGTTGGATGTTTTCCGCCACATTGTCCGTGCGTTGCGTTTTATGAAAGCCTCGCCCTCTTCAATTAGCGAAATCAAGCTTCCCGAATATTCGGCGTCGTCGAAGGCGTCTATTGCACCGCCGCTCTTGTCGAGACCGTTCCAACGGGTGCAGAACAGACGCGAATGGCGAATCGGACTGTTATCGGCAAGCAGAATGCCCGCATTGGTCAGACGGCCGTTTGGGTCGGCAAGGTCGAACGAAACAAAATCCTTTTCGGTGAAATCGATACCTGCCCACCGCTTGTAACGCGAAGTGAGCTTGGTGAAAGCAAAATCAGCAATGTTGTACGTCGATGGTTGCGAATCGTACGACGTGTTCTTGCCTCGCAGCACAAGCCGTTTCAGTTCGGTGGCCGAAGCCTTCACGCTTTCGTTGCCGATTCTGACAAAAGTTTCCAGCGCACCGCCGTCGGAATAGTAGTACGGCGTCTCGTCGCCTTTGGCAACTTCAAGAATGACAAGGATTTTGCCGGTTTCGGTTTTTTGGAATCTCAACTCAAACTCAGGCACGGGGTCGAGTTTAGTTTTTATGATTTCGCTTATCTGTTCTGCGTCTTGTTCGGGATTCGCCAGGCCAACCACCTCGTCGTTGTCGGAAATGCCGAATACTAGCGACCCGCCGTTGCCGTTGGCAAACGCACATACGCTCTTGCACCAGCTCTTCGGCTTGCGCGCCTCAAGTGCCAGTTTCTTGTCGTAGTCCGTTGTCTCGCCAATCAGATTGCTGATATTCACCATTTTATGCTTATGTTAGGGTGTCTGCCCTTCTGTTAATCAATACTCAAACTCCCCAAACTCGCTCTTGATTGTCAGCCAGGTGTGGTCCGATGGCTCGATGCGGCCGATGATTTGCGCGTCGATGCCGAACGATTTTGAGATTTCGATGACTTTCTGCGCGTCGGCAGCGTCGAGATAGACTTCAAGGCGGTGGCCCATATTGAAGACCTTGTACATTTCGCGCCAGTCGGTGCCGCTCTGCTCTTTGATGGTGCGGAACAGCGGCGGAACGGGGAACAGATTGTCCTTCACAACGTGCACGCCGTCAACAAAATGCAACACTTTGGTCTGCGCGCCGCCCGAGCAGTGCACCATTCCGTGGATGGCAGGGCGCAACTCGTCCAGCAGGCGCTTGACAACGGGCGCGTAGGTGCGTGTGGGCGACAGAACCAGTTTGCCAGCGTCGAGTGGCGAGCCTTCAACCTTGTCGGTGAGTTTCAGATTGCCGCTGTAAACCAACTCGTCGGGCACGGCAGCGTCGTAACTTTCGGGGTATTTATGCGCCAGATATTTTGCAAACACGTCGTGGCGGGCGCTTGTCAGGCCGTTGCTGCCCATACCGCCGTTGTACTCTTTCTCGTAGGTGGCCTGACCGAACGATGCAAGGCCCACAATCACGTCGCCAGGGCGGATGTTGGCGTTGTTGATGACGTCGGCGCGGCGCATACGGCAGGTCACAGTGCTATCGACAATGATGGTGCGCACCAGGTCGCCCACGTCGGCAGTCTCGCCGCCAGTGGCATACACGCCCACGCCCATTTGGCGCAGTTCGGCAAGCAACTCGTCGGTGCCGTTGATGATGGCCGAAATCACTTCGCCAGGCACCAGCATTTTGTTGCGGCCTATGGTGCTCGAAACCAGAATGTTATCCACTGCGCCCACGCAGAGCAGGTCGTCGATGTTCATAATCAGCGCGTCCTGCGCAATGCCTTTCCAGACGCTCAAATCGCCCGTTTCCTTCCAGTACAGGTAGGCCAGGCTCGACTTGGTGCCAGCGCCGTCGGCGTGCATAATGTTGCAGTAGTCGGGGTCGCCGCCCAGAATGTCGGGGATAATCTTGCAGAAAGCCTTGGGGTACAGGCCTTTATCGATGTTTTTGATGGCGTTGTGCACGTCTTCTTTCGATGCCGAAACGCCGCGCAGATTGTATCGTTCTGTATTATTCATATCGTTAAATTAGAAAAGATAAACCACTAAAAATGAACTGATTATCAGTAATAAAAAGAGAATTTCGCCCACAGCGTTACGCCTTATCTGCATAAAATAGAGCGATGTGATGAAGGCCAGCGCTATGGCCACAAAAGCCAGCATTGTCAGGCCAGCGCACGGTATCAGGAAAAATCCCGCTATCGAAATGATTATCAGCCAGAAAAACAGCATAAAATACTTGCGCGTCGTCACCTTGTACATTCTGATGTACTGCGACATTACAACCAACTCAATCAGCACAATCAGCGCCATATAGCAGATGGCGGCTATCTGTACAATGCCCAAATTCAGTGTAAAATCTTGTGTTTCAAAGAATTGTTCCATTCGGTCCCAGAACAGCCCCTGTTGGTCGGTCATAAACATTCCGAAAAGGTAGAAGCCGAAGGGTAGCACAAAACCCAGCACCAGCGCAAGGAACTCGCGGATGTCGAAAAACCGCACAACAAATTGAGTGGCAATCACAAAGAGCAGCATTGCCGTCAGCGGCGGGTAGAGAAGAGCGCCAATGCCCAGTAGCAGGCCGCTCTCAAAGTAGTATCGTTTCTGTTCGGGCAGGTGCTCGCTGTCGAATGTCCGCATAATGGTCAGCATAAACAGAAGGTTGGCCAGCATTACGGGCAAGATGTTGTAACTCTGCGCCAACATACTGATTATCAGTATAAAGAACAACGGCGGCATTATCACCTTGTCTTCAACAATGATGAATTTCAGGTCGATGCGCTGAAGCAGAAAGGCTTCAATCAGCATAAGCAGAAAGGCTATCATTTGGGCTGTCCAGTAGTTGGGCAGCAGCATTTGCCGAAGGTTGTGGAACAGGATTGTGCCGTCGGTGATGGCGGGCTGCCAGTCGGTGTTGCTGATGACGGGAAGCCACAGCAGCACGGCCACGGCAACCGTGAACAGGTGCATTACGGGCGAGTTGCTCTTGTATAGTCTTAATAACATATCTTACAGTTTTTGAAGGTCTTGACCGATGTCGCGGCGGAAGTAGGCACCGTCGAATTTGATGCCGCCGATGCTGCGGTACGACTTGTCGAGCGCGGGCTGAATGCCGTCGGCAAGCGATGTCACGGCCAGAACGCGTCCGCCGTCGGTGAGCACGCGGCCCGAGTCGGGTTTGGTGCCTGCGTGGAACACGGTGCTCTCGGTCACGCTGTCGAGCCCTGTAATCTCAAAGCCTTTCTTGTAACTCTCGGGGTATCCGCCCGAAACCATTACAACCGTGATGGCCGTCTGCGCCTTCATTGTGGCCTTCATTCCAGCCAGGCGGCGCTCGGCGGTGGCGGCCAGCAACTCAAGCAGGTCGCAGTCCAGTCGCGGAATGACGACTTCGGTCTCGGGGTCGCCCATACGCACGTTATACTCAATCACATACGGGTCGTTGCCGCATTTTATCAGGCCGAAGAAGATGAAGCCGCGGTAGTCGATGTTGTCGTCGTGCAGGCCGCGGATTGTCGGCTCAATGATGCGTGTGATGACTTTCTGCTTGAACTCGTCGGTGCAGAACGGAACGGGCGAAACGGCGCCCATACCGCCAGTGTTCAGGCCAGTGTCGTGCTCGCCAATGCGCTTGTAGTCTTTGGCTTCGGGCAGCAGAACGTAGTCGCGGCCGTCGGTGAGCACAAAGAACGAGCACTCAATTCCCGACAGGAACTCTTCAATGACAACCTTTGCCGATGCGTCGCCAAACTGACCGTCGAGCATTGTCTCAAGGCTATCTTGCGCTTCTTTCAAATCGTTGATTATCAGTACGCCTTTGCCCGCTGCCAGACCGTCGGCCTTCAGAACGTAAGGTGCCTTCAGCGTCCCAAGGAAACGCTTGCCGTCGGCCACCGTGGCCTTCGTGAAACTGCGGTAGGCGGCCGTCGGGATGCCGTGCTTCTGCATAAACTGCTTGGCGAATTCCTTGCTGCCTTCCAACTGCGCGCCTTCGGCCGAAGCGCCCACCACGCCAACGTTCTTTGTGTCGGCGTTGGCGGCCAGAAAATCGGCAATGCCCTTAACCAGCGGCTCTTCGGGGCCCACAACCACAAGGTCGATGTTGTTCGACTTTACAAACTCGCCAATAGCCTGAAAATCAGTTACCTTGATAGGCACGTTAGTGCCCACGGCGGCTGTTCCAGCGTTGCCAGGCGCAATGAAGAGTTTTGTCAGTTTGGGGCTTTGCGCCACTTTCCACGCAATGGCGTGCTCACGGCCACCAGAGCCAATAATCAAGACGTTCATATCTATTTGTTTTTAAATAATTTAAGAATTTGTTCAAGGTCTTCGGGGGTGTCAACCGACAGCCCTTCGTCGGTGGTGGCGGCGGTCTGAATCTGATAGCCGTTTTCGAGCCAGCGCAACTGCTCAAGCGACTCGGCCGACTCAAGGCTGCTCTTGCCCAACTTTGTGATTTCCAGCAAGATGTCTTTGCGATAGCCGTACATTCCAATGTGCTGCAGAAACGGGTGCTTGTGCAGCCACTCTTGGGGTTCGCTTCCGCGGATGTGCGGAATGGTCTGACGGCTGAACAGCAGCGCGCGGCCGTTCTTATCCACCACCACCTTCGGCTTGTTGGGGTTGAAGAGCGTCTGTTCGTTGTCAACTGGCTTGATGAGTGTGGCAATCTGCACCTGACTGTCGGCAAAAAGCCCGGCCAGCAGTTTAATCTGCCTTTCGGCGATGAAAGGCTCGTCGCCCTGAATGTTGATGACCACGTCAACCGACTGATTGTAGTCGCGCTCGTATTTGAGCACGGCTTCAGCGCAGCGGTCGGTGCCGCTCGGGTGCTTGTCCGACGTCATAACAACCTTTCCGCCGAACGCCAGCACAGCGTCGTAGATGCGTTGGTCGTCGGTGGCCACAACCACGTGCTCAAGCGCCTTCGACGCCTGTTCAAAAACCCGCTGCACCATTGGCTTTCCGCCAATGTCGGCCAACGGCTTGCCCGGAAACCGTGTGGAAGCGTATCGGGCGGGAATTATACCTAAAATGACCATATTACGATAGTTTGGCGCAAAGTTATAAAATTTAGATATTGGGCATTAGGCAATTTTGGGTGTTGGCAGGTACGCATTGTGCGCGTCCGTCTTCCGTCATTCAATCACAACGAAAATGGTTTTCGCTTGTGCGAGAAATTGTTAGAAAATCCGAATTAAAAATTTGTAAAAAATTGATTATAGGGTTTTATCTCTAACCAAACGAATCCGAACGGAAACCTGATTTTGTTTGGATACATTTGGGTTAGTTTGGTTAGAGATTAATTTTTCTCTAACCGATTCGAGCCGATTGAACCCGATTTTTCCCGCAATCGGGAATTGGATGGGAAGCGCCCTGGCGGGCGGAAATTATTAGAAAATTTGAAAACAAAATTTTACAAAAACTATTCCCCGTAGGGGATGAATATCGGTAGAAATGGTTGTAAATCATTGGTTTTACGCCGTAGGCGTTGCATATAACACATTCGCGCGCAAAATTTGATATGCAACCCCTGACGGGGTTGGTGTCCCTGGGTGCGTCCGGTTCTACCGATATGAATGTCCTACGGACATTTTTTAACGGTTTTTCTCTATCCAAACGAACACGAACTAAACCAAAATTTGTTTGGATACATTTGGGTTAGTTTGGTTAGCGCCAAAAAAACGGTCCGGTTAAAATGGAGTCCAAATCGTGGGCAAGCATCCGGCTGAATTTTTCGGCGCCCCGCCTATTCAGGTGCATCGCGTTGTAAAAGAATGCCGTGTCGCTGCAAATGTCGTTTCCCAGATAATCTAAAATGCTGACATCATACTCGCTGGCAACCGAATCGAACAAGCTGTAAAACTCCTGAAGGTTCGCAACTTTCTTCCGCCCCTCAACATAAAACGGCGCGTAAACAAAAACAACCTTGACGCTGTCTTTCCGGCAGTCGACCAGATAGTCGCAAAACTCATTGAGCGACGACGGGTTGTATTTGAAGTATATCGAATCGATTTTTTTCAGATTCGAGCCGTCCCAGGTTTGGTCAAAACCCCTGTACCCTTTTTCCACGCTGTACTCCGCATCCGACAGGCTACTGATGTCACGCAAGGTTCTGCCCAAATTGCTGTGGTTCAGGTATCTGAACAGCGGCACCCACATTTCAAAAAAGCTGAATTCCTCCGGTCCGATAGCAATCCTGCGCATATCGGCATCGAAAAAATAGGGGTAATACTGCGATTGCAGATATTTGTCGCGCGGCCCGTTTTGCAAAGTCGAGTTCCAATCAACATTCTGGACAATGACTTTCGGCTTTGCGTTGCGCCTGCGGTACATTTTGTAGCGAGGAATTTGCCTGTCGATGCAGCTCCCGTCCATTCCAATGTTATATGAGCTGATATTGAGCGCGCTGTCAAGAATTTTCGGCGATATGTGAACCCAGCTGCGCGACGAGCCCATCACAATAAGGTCGTTTTGCATACCGCCCTGTATGATGTCGTTCCAAACAGCAAACCTGTAATCGGCGGTGTGGCGATACTGTCTCGACAGAGCATAGTCGGCCAAAACTGCCACCACAAGCAGCAACAACCCGAATATCAATATCTTAACAGTGAATTTGCGCATTAGAACTGGAAGTAAATGAATTGACTGTTTTCGAACGATTTGAACATCAGCATTGCCGCAATCAGCGCCAAATAAATGAGCCACCGCAGCCATTCGAACCTGATTCCGCTGATTTGCAACCCGTGGTCGGCGTTCCTTTGCAACCACTCAACCGCAAGCATCACCAGCACAAAACAGCCCGTGAGATTGTGCGGATACACAAAAAACTGATATGGCGCAAGCAACACATCGCCCGCGCAAAGCCCTAGTATGTAATGCCAAGCGTCGTCAACGCTCTCTGCCCGGAAGATTATCCACCCCACCACAACAAGCATAAACGTCAGTAGCATCTGGCCCGACTCCTTCAGTGTTGGCAGAAGACGCCCCTCGGCCACGGTGTTGGTGTACTTGCGGTTCTTGCCCGAGAGAATCAGCGGCAGAAAGAGCACGGCGTGATATGCGCCCCAGGCGATGAATGTCCAGTTTGCCCCGTGCCAGATGCCGCTCAACAAAAAGATTACAAACGTGTTGCGCACAATCTTCGCCTTTGTGGTGCGGCTACCGCCAAGCGGAATGTAAACATAGTCGCGGAACCAGGTGTTGAGCGAAATGTGCCAGCGCCGCCAGAATTCGGCTATATCACGGCTGAAATAGGGAAACCTGAAGTTTTGCATCAGTCTGATTCCAAACAATTTGGCCGTGCCGATAGCAATATCGCTGTAGCCTGAAAAATCGCCGTAAATCTGGAAGGCGAAAAACAGCGCGCCAACAAGCAGAACGCTCCCGGACATATTGGAATAGTCGGCAAATATCTGATTTACAACCGTCGCGCAATTGTCGGCAACCACAATCTTCTTGAACAGCCCCCACAGAATCTGCCGACAACCGTCAACGGCTGTGCTGTAGTCGAACTCGCGCTTTTTGAGGAATTGCGGCAGAAGGTTTGTCGCCCGCTCAATCGGCCCGGCCACAAGCTGCGGAAAGAACGATATGTAGGCGAAAAAGGCAACCACATCGCGCGTCGGCTCAATCTTACGCCGATAGACATCGATGCTGTAACTCAGCGCCTGAAACGTGTAGAAACTGATGCCAACGGGCAGAATCACTTTGAGCAGCAGACCGTCGGCTGAAAGGTTGAAAAGGCGGGCAAACTCCGCAACAAAAAAATCGTAGTACTTGAAAGTGGCTAATATACTGAGGTTCAGAACAATGTTGGCGGCGGTTATCGCTTTGCGTCTCCCCTCAACCTGCCGATTACCAAACTCCTGAGCGTCAGCTTTTTTCATCAGCACACCGCTTCCCCACGAGCAGAACGATGTTATGCCAATCAGAACCAGAAACCTCCAATCCCACCAGCCATAAAACACGTAACTCGCCACCACCACAAAGGCGTTCTGCAACATCAGCTGGTGCTTCGATTTGCTCATAAGTCTGTCGAAGACAAACCAATAGAGCAAAAACACTATCGGCAGGAATATCAGAAATTCAAACGAGTTGAAAAGCATAGTTTTTAAATTCTCTCTTTACATACTCGCAAAAAAAACAGTTTCGGCAACCAAAACAACTTTTTCATCTGTTTTTATGTCTAGTCCTGAAATATAATCCGCTCCCTCAACCGAAAACCCATTCAGTGCCAATATCCTTCCTCGCCGCCTACACAAACGTGGCGCGCCGCTTCTCTACGCTATGGACTACCGATTTACACCTGCAAAGCCGCCAGCCCTGCAGTGTTTTGCGCCTGTTCCTGCTCAGATTTCTCTAACATAAACGACACAGAATCAGAACGGATTGTAATCCTTATCTCCAAACACCAACTCACGGCGCTCGTCTGATGCGAAGATTAGCAGATAGAAGAAACGCAGAATAACAAATATGCAAAACAACGCTATGGGTGCGGTTATGCAAAACGGAAACCAACCAACATCGTAATATGAAATATCGTGCGGGTCGTGGAACGAATAACTGCCGTCTTCAAGTTCGATGTGCCTAATACTATTGTTTCTTTGGGAATAAAATACTTTTGCATATTTCCCCTCTAATTTTTCTTTCCAATAAGATTCTCTTCCCTTGAATTTTTTTTCTTCATAGTACGAGACACTAATCCTTGTTCCCTCAATAATAATATAGTAAAATTCGTGATGATAACTCCCCCCCCCCTTTGCCAAAGCTGCCACTTATAATTTCTTCTACATATTCACTAATAACACCTTCAACATATAATTCCTTCTGAGTGTATGGCCGATAAAAAAGTGATAACAACACACTGATTATTCCTATAAGCACGAACAAAACTTTAGGAATTCTTGCTACAATATGTTTATCAATGAATAACATCATAGTTCATAATCGTTTTCAATTGTTCGCGAAGCGTTTTTCTCTTTCCTCAAAGTTAAAACAAAACCAAATGCAAGACGCTATTTGCCAGAGATTGGTTGCCCACGCCCCACAAAAAAAGCCGCTTCCCCACACAGGAAGCGGCCTTTAATCAATCTCAGGCAGCCGTTTATTTCTCAATCAGCACGTTTACCTTATTGCTTTTAACCTCGACAATGCCGCTTTCCACGTCGAACAGTTGCTCGTTGTGGTCGGCGTTGTCCTCAACAATCCGTATCTGACCTTTGCCCAATGCCGATACTATCGGGGCGTGGTTGTTCAGTATCTCAAACGCGCCCATAACGCCAGGCACACTCACCAGCGTCACGCTGCCGCTATAAACCGTCTTGTCAGGTGTTACTATTTCCGCAATCATTTCTTTAAAAGTTTAGAGTTTAGAATGTTTAGCGATTTGTTTGGTTTTCAGGCAATTTTCTGCACCAAGTGAATTGTAAAATAAACGCCACTACAATTATTACAAGCAGAATGGTAAAGAAATCGCCAAAAAGTTGTAGTGTGGCCAACCAAGCACCTCCGCATATATTTTCCACACCCCTCACTATACGGAATCGCTTCATATTTATTTTATTGCCAGGATAAATCAACCACTTGTCAACCTTGCCAAGCAGAATGATAATACCCCAGACAAAAAATAATACCCCTACGACAATTTCAATAATCATAACGCTCCTAATCTCAATTTTCCGCTTTCTTCTTGCACCAAGTATTTGCCAGAATAACTGTCACAATGGCTATAGCGAAAATTATTCCCAATAAAATAAATACCTCACTACCAGGTTTTTCGTGCTTTGGAAGGTTAGGAAGAACCAAAACGCAAACTGCCGTTGTTGCCCAAAGGCATAAGGCTACCACCAAGCGCAACCGCTTGATGTTTACCTTTTTGCGTTCCTCCTCGCTTGCAGTGTTATAACCAGCAATAAACCTATCGGCTTTGCCCTTAAGAAGCAAAACTCCCAAAGCAATCATTGCTACCGCTATAACAATCAAAACTACCATATCGCTCATAATTCCTATCTTCTAACTCCTAATTCCTAACTCCTAATTCCTCACTACTTCTTCGCCTCCGCCAGCATTTTCTCGCCTTTGGCAATGGCGTCCTCAATGGTGCCCACAAGGTTGAAGGCCGCTTCGGGGTATTGGTCAACCTCGCCGTCCATAATCATATTGAATCCCTTGATGGTGTCCTCAATCTTCACAAACACGCCCTTCAGGCCAGTGAACGCCTCGGCAACGTGGAACGGCTGCGACAGGAACCTCTGAACACGACGGGCGCGGTGAACAACCAGTTTGTCCTCCTCCGAGAGTTCGTCCATACCCAGAATCGATATGATATCCTGCAACTCCTTGTTGCGCTGCAGCAACTGTTTCACGCGCTGTGCCGTCTCGTAGTGAGCCTTGCCCACAACCTCCTCGGTCAGGATTCGCGATGTTGAGTCGAGCGGGTCAACGGCGGGGTAGATACCCAACTCCGAAATCTTACGGCTCAACACCGTGGTGGCGTCCAAGTGGGCGAATGTTGTGGCAGGTGCGGGGTCGGTCAAGTCGTCGGCAGGCACATACACGGCTTGCACCGATGTGATTGAACCGTTCTTTGTCGATGTGATTCGCTCCTGCATATTACCCATTTCAGTGGCCAGAGTCGGCTGATAGCCCACAGCCGAAGGCATACGTCCCAACAGCGCCGAAACCTCCGAGCCAGCCTGTGTGAAACGGAAGATGTTGTCGATGAAGAACAGAATGTCGCGGCCTTTGCCCGAGCCGTCGCCGTCGCGGTAACTCTCGGCCACCGACAGTCCCGACAGGGCCACACGTGCACGTGCGCCAGGCGGTTCGTTCATTTGGCCGAACACCATTGCCAGTTTCGAGTTCTTCAGGGCCTCGGTGTCAACCTTCGAAAGGTCCCAGCCGCCCTCCTCCATACTCTTTTTGAACTCCTCGCCGTAGTCAACAATTCCAGCCTCAATCATTTCGCGCAGAAGGTCGTTGCCCTCACGGGTGCGCTCACCCACGCCAGCAAACACCGATATGCCCGAATAGCCGATGGCGATGTTGTTGATAAGTTCCTGAATAAGAACAGTTTTGCCCACACCAGCGCCGCCGAACAGACCAATCTTGCCGCCCTTTGTGTAGGGCTCAATCAGGTCGATGACCTTGATGCCCGTGAAGAGCACCTCCGACTCGGTCGAGAGTTGGTCGTAGGTTGGTGCCGCGCGGTGAATCGGGTAGCCGTTCTCCTTTGGCAGAGCGCCGATGCCGTCGATGGTGTCGCCCGTAACGTTCATTAGGCGGCCGTTAATCTGCTCGCCCACAGGCATTTTGATTGGCGCGCCAGTGGCCACCACCTCAACACCGCGGCTCAAACCGTCGGTTGAGTCCATTGCAATGGCACGAACTGTCTTCTCGCCAATGTGTTGCTCCACTTCGCACACAAGAGTGCTGCCGTCGGCGCGCTTAATCTCCAGCGCGTCCAAAATGTTAGGCAGGTTGCCTTCTTGCTCAAAACTCACGTCCACCACAGGGCCGATGATTTGAACGATTTTACCAATATTCTTCGCCATATCTTTGAAAGATTAATAGTTACACTTTTTTATTTGTCGCGGTTCAGCAGTTTTTGGCTCAATTCGCGCAGCGGGCTCACCTCCAGTCCGCGGGCACTCAATTTATCCAAAATCTGCGTTGCCTTGTTATCGTATTCCTCAATTTTTTTCTCACTCATTCGGTCGATGCCGTACTTCACATACATTGCCCTGATGGCCTCAATTTTCTGCTCCTCGTCAAACTCGGTGCGCCCCAGCCAGTCGTTCATAGTGGCTCGGTCTTGCGCCGATGCCGCGTTCAACGCATTGATTAGCAGATAGGTTTTCTTGCCGCACACAATGTCGCCGCCAATGCGCTTACCAAACGTTTCGGGGTTTCCGAAGGTGTCGAGCAGGTCGTCACGCAGTTGGAACGCCAGGCCCAGGTTGATGCCGAAGTCGTACAACAGTTGCGCGTCGTCGTCCGATGCGCCGCCCATTAGCGCGCCCGTTTTCAGGCAGGCGCCAATCAGCACCGATGTCTTCAGCCGAATCATTTCAATGTACTCATTTTCAGTAATATCAGCCCGCTCCTCAAACTCCATATCGTACATTTGCCCCTCGCAAACCTCCTGCGCCGTGCGGGCGAACAGTTCGGCTATCTTGCTGAAACTGTTGCTCTTGGTCTGATGCAGAATGCTGAACGCCTCAACCAGCATTGTGTCGCCCGACAGAATGGCTGTGTTGTCGCCGTATTTGGCGGGCACCGTGGGCTTTCCGCGACGGATGGGCGCGCGGTCCATAACGTCGTCGTGCAGCAGCGTGAAGTTGTGGAACATTTCCCACGCAATGGCGGGCGTGTAGGCGTCGGCAACCTTGTCAGCGTCAAACACTTGGCAGGCCAGAACCGTCAGCAGCGGACGGATGCGTTTTCCGCCGTTGCCCATTGAGTACACAATCGGCTCGTAAAGCCCCTGCGGCTCGCGCTGCAAAGGCAGGGCGGCAATGCGCTGCTCAATGGTTTTCAATATGTTGGCCGTGCTTTCCATTATTGAATGTTCAGTTCAAAAAGTCCTTTTTCAATTATCTTGCGTATGCCCTCGTCAACCTTGATGAGCGGACGGTTGAGCAGCGCCTTCATATCCGAGTTGTCGGGTTGGCGGCGGCGCATATCGCCCTCTTTGAGCGGGTCAACGTGCACGATTTTCGATTTCGAGCCCGTCTCGCGGATTATTATCTCTGCCAACTCCTTGATTGTCACCTCGCGGTTTCCGCCGATGTTTATCACCCCGTTCACCACCTTGTTCTCGTAAAAGGCTGTCAGACAGGTGTCGATGTTATCGTCGATGTAGCAGAAGGTGCGCGTTTGCAGGCCGTCGCCGTAGATGGTGATGTCGCGGTTGTTGAGCGCCGCCAGCATAAACTTGCTGATGACAAAATCGCGGCTCTGCTTGGGCCCGTAGGTGTTGAAGAATCGGAAAATGGTGTAGTCAAGGTCGTACTCCTGCTTGTAAGAGCGCAGAAAGGCCTCGCCGATGTTCTTCACCACCGCGTAGGGCAGACGGCTGTTGAGCGGCGTTGTGTAAACGTTCTGCGGCATTTCCACAGGGTCGCCGTAAATCTCCGACGACGATGAGAAAAACACCCTCTTCACGGTTGTGTTCTTCGAGAGCGACAGCACGTTTTTTATTCCGTCGATGTCGCGCAGCACGCTCACGGGGTATTGCTGCGTGCGCAGAACGCCCACCACGGCTGCAAAGTGGAACACATAGTCGAACTGATAGGTTGTCATAACGGGCGCAATCTCGGTGTAGTCGTTCACGTCGCACTTGATGAACCTCCAGTTGGTTTTCGGCAGGTTGGGCAGTTTGCCGATGTTGCCTGTCGAAAGATTATCGACAATCACAACATAGTTGTCGGGGTTGCTAATCAACTTTTCAGCCAACGCGCTCCCAATGAATCCCGCTCCTCC
>JAEEGK010013586.1_pt1 | contig 18327 bp, 9 predicted proteins | sample 8958771 | NCBI WGS metagenome assembly JAEEGK01 (sample SAMN16246547, study PRJNA631951) | gut metagenome | biome: gut microbiome; feature: rumen; material: SC-attached | host: Bos | place: Iran: Karaj | collected 2018-10
AACATCGCTGTCCGCATGAACAGCACCTACAACATCAATAAGGTTGTCAGCGTGGGCGAGAACTTCACCCTTACCTATAGCGACCAGGTGGATTGCCAGCCTCTCGAGAACGCGCTCAAGATGTCTCCAACCGTTCCAGTTTATGAGAAGGACGGCGTGACCTTCGGTGGCCCTGTCGGTGGTATGTCCGACCGTCAGAACCCACTCCGCGAGCTCTATCAGAACCGCGACAACCGCCTCACCATGTGGCGTCTCTTCGGCAATGGCTACATCAACCTCAAGCCCATCAAGGGTCTCGACATCCGTTCGAACTTCGGTCTTGACTACAATGCTTCGTTCATCCACTCGATGACCTACACCTTCGTCAGCGATATCGTACGCGAAGATACTCCAAAGACTGGCGTCGGCCAGACCAACGACCTGAAGTGGAACTGGTCAACCACCGCCAACTATCTCGTACCGCTCCCAGAGGATCATACCCTCACCGTACTCGGTGGTGTGGAACTCTACAAGCAGCAGGTTATCGACATCAGCGGTAACGCTGAGGAGTTCGCCGTTGAAAACGCCCTCTACATGTGGCCTTCAGCAGCAACAGGCACTCAGAAACTCTATGGTGGCCAGGCCGGCTACACCCTCGTTTCCCTCTTCGGCAAACTTGACTACAACTGGCACGACCTCTTGCTCGCAAGCTTCACCATCCGTCGCGACGGTTCCAGCCGTTTCGGTAAGAACAACCGCTACGGTACCTTCCCCGCCGCTTCTCTCGGTTATCGTCTCTCGAAGCACCTCCATCAGGATTGGCTCGACGACCTCAAGCTCCGTGCTTCATGGGGTCAGACCGGTAACCAGGCCATCGCCAACTCGGCACGCTACACCATCCTCACCGCCGACTACGGCTCGGGCCGCGATGCTTCGACCGCATACGACCTCAAGGCTGAAGGCTCAGGCACCTATCCCAGCGGCTACCGTGTAACCCAGACCGGTAACGACAACATCAAGTGGGAGACTGCCACTCAGTACAACGTCGGTCTCGACTATGCATTCTTCAGCAACAGCCTCTACGGCACTGTTGATGCCTATATCAAGAAGGTGAAGGACATGCTTATCAATCCTGCTTACCTCGGATCGGTAGGTGAAGGTGGCGCCAGCTGGCAGAACGGTCCTTCTCTCGAGAACAAGGGTATGGAGTTCACCGTTGGCTATCGCAACAAGACTCCATTCGGCATGACCTACAACATCAATGCCAACCTCGACTTCTTCCGCAACAAGGTTACCTATCTCCCCGAAACCACTACCGGTTCTTACGCACACACCGCTTACGAGAACCTCGTAGAAGCCAAGGTTCCTTACGGTTCAATCGTAGGTTATGTAGTTGATGGCCTGTTCCAGTCGCGCGACGAAGTGCTCGCCAGCGGTCAGGAGAATGCCCGCCTTGGTGGTCTCAAGTATGCCGACCTCGATGGCAACGGCATCATCAACAGCAACGACCAGACTTGGATCTTCAACCCAGTGCCCGACTTCAGCTACGGTCTCAACATCGAGCTTGGCTACAAGAGCTTCGACTTCGCAATGTTCTGGCAGGGTGTTCACGGACAGGACGTTTACAACGGACAGAAGTTCCAGACCGACTTCTTCAGCCTCACCGACCCAGGTTCGAACAAGGGTTCGCGTATGATGGATGCCTGGACACTCGGCAACACCAGCAGCACCATCCCCGCCCTCACCACTTCGAACGTAGGTGACGAAGGCCGCACCTCAAGCTACTTCGTTGAGAATGGTGGTTACCTCAAGCTCCGCAGCCTCCAGTTCGGCTACAGCCTTTCGGAGAAACTCCTCAAGAAGGCACATATGAGCAACGCCCGCGTATATGTAAGCGGCAACAACCTCCTGACCATCAAGTCAAGCAGCCTCACCTGCTCTGATCCTGAGAACCCAGGTTGGGCTTACCCAATCGCTACCTCTGTCAGCCTCGGCATCCAGCTCGGCTTCTGATATGACTAACATTCAGTTTTCAAAACCTCACTAAAAAAAGATAGTCAAATGAAAAAGATATATATGATTCTTATGGTGGCTGCCAGCCTGCTCACTGCCACCTCATGCGATGATTTCCTCGAGGTGAAGCCGTCGGGTACCGTTGACGAGGAACTTGCATTCTCCGATCCCGAAGGCATGCTCACCGCAGCTTACGCCTCGCTCGGTGCCGACTGGTACAACTACCCCTTCAACCTCTGGCCTTATGGTTCGCTCTCAAGTGACGATGCCATGAAGGGCGGTTCGGGTACTACCGACACCAACTACCACCCCGTCGAGGTTTGGTCCAACCTTACCGCTTCGCAGCCCGACCACATGGACGAACTCTGGTATCGTCTCTATGTATCCGTTTCGCGTGCCAACCGTGCCATCCTCGCTATCCAGGAGTACGGCGAAGAGAAACTCGGCGCCGAAACTGCCAAGGTGCGTATGGGTGAGGCCCGTTTCCTCCGCGCTCACTTCTACTTCAAGCTGATCCAGCTTTGGTATCAAGTGCCCTGGATTGACGAAGTCGTCCTCAAGGAAGCTGCTCAGGAGCAGACCAGAAATGACGAGTTCACCCACGAGCAGCTGATGCAGAAGGTCATCGAGGACTTCGAGGCTGCCTACAACAGCGTACCCGAAACTCCATCCGATAGGGCTCGCGTCAACAAGTATGCAGCTGCTGCCATGCTCGCCAAGTGCTACCTCACCCTCGCTTATGGCGACGGCTACGAGGCCAGCAACGGCTACAGCCACATCAACCAGCAGTATATGCAGAAGGTCGTTGAACTGACCGGCTACATCGCCAACAGCGGCAAGTTCGGCTACGAGGCTGACTTCGGTGACCTCTTCATGGAGAACAACGAGGGCAACATCGAAACCATCTTCGCTGTGCAGCACTCCGACTATATCGATGACAACACCAAGTTCGGCCGCAACAACTGGAGCAACATGCTCAACGGCTGCTGGGGTATCTGGTCGAAGGGCTGGGACTTCCACAAGCCCACTCAGAACCTCGTCAATGCCTTCAAGGTTGATGCCAACGGCTTCCCGATGTTCGATACCTACGACAACGAGCACAACATCCACCCAGTCAATGGTATTCCTGTTGACCAGAAGTGGGATCCACGTCTCTTCCACACTGTAGGTATGCCAACCTTCCCCTACAAGTACGAGGCCCAATATACCCTCACCACCGACAACAGCCGTAACCCCGCCAACTATGGCTTCTACACTTCCCTCAAGGAGGTGCCACAGCGTAGCCTCGGCGAGAGCTACACCGAATCGACCTGGCAGGGCTTCGCAATGGACGACTACGTAGTGCGCTACACCGAAGTGATGCTCTGGCGTGCTGAGGCTCTCATTGAGACCGGCAACATCGATGGTGCCATCACCATCATCAACCAGATCCGCGCCCGTGCCAACAACTCCGTGGGCAAGTACATCCAGTATGCTGCCAACCAGATCCGCACCCTCGGCTACTATCAGTCGGGTGTCAGCAAGGAAGAGGCTCGCAAGTACCTGCGCTGGGAGAAGCGTCTCGAGATGGCTATGGAGCCCGAACGCTACTTCGACCTCCGTCGTTGGGGCCTGGCTTCCAGCACGCTCAACGCATTCTTCGCTTCCGAGAAGGAGGGCAACTACGACGGCACTGCTTTCGCCGGTTACTATGGAGATGCCTTCTATACCGCTGGCAAGAACGAGTACTGGCCAATCCCCTACAACCAGCTCTTCTACGTTCCTGGTCTCTACACCCAGAATAAGGGTTACCACTAAGTTTTCCACATTCGGCAAACTCCGATTACTCTGATAACTCAGATTACTCCGAACACTCCGATTAATCCGAAAAAAAATAATTCAATATGAAATTCAGATATATTTTCGCAACTATCGCTGCTGTCGCAGCACTCAGTGCCTGCAACGCCGATATGGATTACGACATCGTTGCCCCTATTCTCAGCAAACCCGATGCTTCCAGCATCCAAGCCAGCCTGCAGGGTGACAACTACGTCATCTCCTGGCCTGCCGGCAACCAGAACATGCAGGTGACCCGCTATGCCAACGGCACCAAGTCGGGCACAGAGGTTGTCACTGGTGGCACCTATACCCACTATGCTGTCGAGACCAACGTGGCCAACAGCTACGTGCTCAAATATACCGATGGCACCAACTTCTCTGAGGGCGTTGTCCTCAACTACACCCGTCCGGGCGCTGCACGTTTCAGCGGCATCCAGATGAGCCAGCTCGAAAAGGTGGGCGGCTATGACGCTTACGTTGAGTGGAATCCGAACCCAACAGCAACCACAACTCACTTTGTAGCCACCAATGGTGCCGACCGCACCATCAACGAGACCCTCATGGCCAACGTGACCAACTACACCATCAAGGACGTCGTTCAGGGCGAGACTTGGACCGTTACCCTTACCGCCGAAAACAATGAAGGCCGTTCGCTCCCCACTACCAGCAGCCTCCGCATCGGTAAGACCGCTATCGGCTATCTCTCGGTATTCGATACTCCTGAAGAGCTCATTGCCAACGGTGACGATGACGATGCTTCGGCTTGGTTATGGTTCCACGAGACCTATCCAACCGGTACTTTCGTTCCATTCAGCAGCATCACTTCGGCTGACGTGCTCGAGCCTTACCGCGTGCTCTGGTGGATGCGCGACCTCGACGACAACAGCTCCGCATGGGAGATGCCAGAAGTTGTCATGAACGCTACTCCTGGTGTTCGTCAGTGGTATAAGGATGGTGGCAGCCTCCTCCTTTGGGCTCACGCTACTCCTTACATCGGCACCCTCGGCCGTCTCGACATGGATATGCTCAAGAACAACGACAACGCCATCAACACTGCTGCTGGCGGCTACAACCCCGATGTTTGGAAGATGGCCTGCATGCTCAACTGCGGCGGCTTCGTCAAGGACTACTCGACCCATGCCGTATTCCGTGGCCTCGAAGTAGAGGACAATGGCACCACCAAGCTCATCGCCTTCAAGGGCGCTGGTTGGACCGAGGACCACAACTGCCTCTTCTTCAACATCCCATCAGCCCTCACCGGACTGGGCAACCAGGACGAGGCTTGCCTCACCATGCTCAACAACAAGTTCGGCATCTATCCTCTCGGCACTTGGGACAGCCAGATCTGGTGGGTAAGCCAGCTCAACGTCTGGGAGGCTCAGCAGGGCGATACCGATTTCCAGGGCACCGTGATCTGCGTCGGCAATGGTGGTCTCAACTTCTCTATGAAGAACGATGACGGCACTCCTGACATCAGCGCTCATCCACGCAACAACGCTTTCCAGGAGAACATCCTCACCTTCGCCAAGAACGCGCTTGAGTATCTCAAGACTCGTTAATTACACTACCCTATTATATTTTCTGAGGGCGGACGCAAGTGCGCCCGCCCTCTTGATTAATTAGGTTTTGATTTTTCAGCTTTTATGACATTATCCCGGTATTCCATCATTCCCGTATAACGGGATAACGCAATACCGAAATTCATCATTATTATGAAATTCTCCGTCCTTTCCCTTGCAACCGCATTGCTCATCGCACCCGTCATTACCTCATGCGGCTCCGAAGATCCATTCGAAGACTCCTTCAAGCCCAACCCCAATAATCCATCGGGCGGAGGCGGCACCGACAATCCCTCGGGAGGCGGTGGCACGGACAACCCTTCGGGTGGAGGCGGCACCTCATCATCCAGCTACAACGAGCTCTATCGTCCACAGATCCACTACACCCCTGCCAAAAACTGGGTTAACGACCCCAACGGCATGGTCTATATCGACGGCACCTGGCATTTGTTCTACCAGTACAACCCCTACGGAAACGGTTGGGGCAACATGAGCTGGGGACACGCCACCAGCACCGACCTCGTACATTGGACCGAACAGCCCACAGCCCTCGTGCCCGATGCATTGGGTGACATCTTCTCCGGCTCGGCCGTCTATGATGCCGACAATACCGGCGGCTTCGGCAAGGGAGCCATGGTGGCCTTCTATACTGCTGCAGGCGCACACCAGCAGCAGGCTTTGGCCTACAGCACCGATGGCGGCAAGACGTTCACCAAGTACGATGGCAATCCCATCATCGCCAACACCACTCGCGGCGACTTCCGCGACCCCAAGGTGTTCTGGCATGCCGAGACGAAGCGTTGGGTCATGAGCCTGGCTTTGGGTTGGGAGTATGGCATCCAGTTCTGGACCTCCACCGACCTGCGCACTTGGCGCGAAGCCAGCACCTTCACCACCGAGGTAGGTCGTTGCAAGCGTGGCCAGTGGGAGTGCCCCGACCTACTGCGCATGAACTACAATGGTCAGGAGAAGTGGGTGCTCATCGTCAGCGTCAACCCAGGCGGTCCCGTGATTGGTAGCGGCACCATGTACTTCGTTGGCAACTTCGACGGCGAAAAGTTCACAGCCGACGACCTCAGCTATCCTCTCTGGCTCGACTATGGTCTGGACAACTATGCAGGTGTTACCTGGAGCAACACCCCCGATGGACGCATCATCCTCATCGGATGGATGAACAACTGGTCCTATTCTGGCGACGTTCCTTGTGATCCATGGCGCTCTGCATTTACTCTGCCTCGCGAGCTCAGCCTCGTCGATTATCAGGGCAAGCCTGTGCTCGCCAGCCGTCCTGTAAAGGAACTCGACAAGCTCGCCAGCGACTGGTCCACTCTCGCCACTTCGGGTGGAAGCATCAACGCCCCGAGTGCCTATCGTCTGCAACTCACCCTCGATGCTTCCGTTGCCAACACCATCTCCTTGGGCAACAGCAAGAAGGAGGCCTACGAAATCACCTATAGCCCATCGGCAGGCAGCATCATCGCTCGTCGCAACAGCAAAACAGGAGCAGCAACGTTCAACGGTAGTTTCTCCATCCCTTCGGTTTCCGGTTCGCTTTGCTGCGAGGGTAATGATCTGGTTCTCGACATCTACGTCGATCAGTCATCTGTCGAAATCTTCACGGGCAATGGCTCGATGGCCATTACCAACCTAGTGTTCCCAACCACCATCTACGACCAGGTTACTCTCAGTCAACCCGCCAAGGAGGTTCGTTATCAGGCGTACACTTCAATGTGGAAATAAAAACACAGACCCTCTCTAATCCCCCTGCTTAGGGGGAAGAATTAAGCCGCGACAAGCAAACCCTCCCCCTAAGCAGGTATTCAGCCCCCGCTGTTCGGGGGATAGAGGGGGTGCGGAGGAATGAGGGGGTCCTCCCGGGGCTCCACATGCACCGCGATATGCGTCTCTTCCCCATAATGGCTTCGCAGTAGTTCCTCTACTTGCGAAGCCTTTTCGTGTGCTTCGCGCAGTGGAAGGTCACCATCCACGAGGATATGCAGTTCGATGGCATAATGATTGCCGATGCGGCGGGTGCGCAGTTCATGGGGGTCCGACACGCCAGGCACCGAAGCAGCCAGTCGAAGAATCTCCGCCTCTACCTCATCGGGCAACGACTGCTCCATCAGGTCGCCGATGCCGACTCGAAGTAGGTTGAGCGACACCTTCACGATGAAGAGGCCCACAACGACTGACGCCACGGGATCGAGCACTGTCCACCGTTCACCCAGGAAGATGGCGCCACCGATACCGATGGCTGTACCAACCGACGACATCGCATCACTTCGGTGGTGCCAGGCATTGGCCTCCACGGCTTGCGAATTGAGCTGGCGGGCCTTCACCATCGAATAGCGGAAGGTGGCTTCCTTGAGTACAATCGACAGCAGGGCGGCCCATAGCGCCAGCATCCCTGGAGCCTCCAGGTGTGCACCATTCGCCCATGCTACGATTTTCATCACGCCGCTATACAAGATGCCAGCAGCCACCACAAGCAGAGACATCGAAACGACCGTTGTCGCCAATGTCTCGAACTTGCCGTGTCCATAGTCGTGGGACTTGTCCTTGGGCTTGCCGCTGATATGCACAAAGATGAGCACGATGACGTCGGTCACGAAGTCGCTCAACGAGTGCACCGCATCGGCCACCATCGCAGCACTGTGTCCCACGATGCCCGCCACGAATTTGAAGACGAGCAGCACCACGTTCACAGCACCACCCAGCAGCGTCACCTTGTATATTTCCTTGTTTCGCTCCATAGCTTTGATTTTTCTGAGTACTCAGAGTCCTCCGAATACTCCGAGTATTCCGAATAATCAGAATACTCCGATTGTCTCCTCAATCAAACGTCGGATAAGGATTATAGTCGAACTCGACGACCCTGCCCGCCTTCAACGACTTCTGCACATCGACGAGGCGCTGGTTGCTCGAACCGCGGAACAGCAGGTCCAGGCTCTTCTTTGCTTCGATGAAGGGGCCATCGACCAGGACTTCCAGATAAGGCAGCATCTTGCTCATCTTCGGATCTTCCACCACCTGCTCGTAGAGGAATCCCGTGTAGCACCAGATCCCCTTGTGCAGTTCCTCGCGTATGCGGCGTGCAAGCTCCGTAAACGCCTCGGGCTGATACATGGGATCGCCGCCGCTGAAGGTAATATCACCCTCCGCAAATTTCAGTTCCTCCATGATCTCGTCGATGCTTACGCTATGTCCTGCCGTAAACGACCACGTCTCGGGATTATGGCAGCCCGGACAAGCATGACGACAGCCTGCACAATACACACTCGTGCGCCAACCCGGTCCATCGACCGTCGTGTCGGCCACAATCTTCATCAATTGGATATTAGGTATTTTTTCCATAGTAAATGTATCAGTTTTCTTTTTGTGGGCGCAAATATACACAATTTCTCCGACATAACGAAACAATTATTCAAAAAAAACACCCTGTCGTCCGACAGAGTGTTTTCTTACACACATATTACTAACTAAAACTAACCAATGAATCATTTTTGACACTGCAAAGATAGGGCTGATTTTTTGTTCCCACAAGTTTTTTCTACTCTTTTTGTTCGGGATATGACGACACGATAACCAAATGGCGACAATCATAGTGAGTCCCTTCTTTTCTTGTCGCTTCGTGAGTATCTCCAATTGCGGCAAGCATCCCGACGCGCGGGATAATGCTCTATGACGTGGAAGATGGAGGATTTGTGATGAGGACTGGCTTTCTGAAAACCGGAAAAGCGCGTCTGCGTTCGCGGATGTACAATATTCTACCAGAAATGGAGCGTCTACATTCGCAGACGCACAACATTCCGCAGCAAATTGTGCGCCAAGGTTCGTGGACGTACAATTTCACGAAGCAAATTGTGCGCCTAGGTTCGCGGATGTACAATTTCAAGCAGAAAATTATGCGCCTAGGTTCGTAGACGTACTATTTCACACAGAAAATGGAGCGTCTACGTTCGCAGACGTGCTATTTCATGCAGAAAATGGAGCGCCTACGTTCGCAGACGTGCTATTTCATGCAGAAAATGGAGCGCCTACGTTCGTAGACGTGCTATTTCACGCAGAAAATGGAGCGCCTACGTTCGCAGACGTGCTATTTCACGCAGAAAATGGAGCGCCAAGGTTCGTAGACGTACTATTTCACGCAGAAAATGGAGCGCCTACGTTCGTAGACGCTCCATTTCGGTTTGAGATAGTCGATTCCTTCCGTTTTGTCCGTTTTTTCCGATGTTATAGAAACTAAAGGCGCAGCACACACGATGCCGCGCCTTCGGTTTAGAGGATAGAGCGAAAAAGGGCAGATTAGTCCACGGATGCACTACTTGTGCACAGATAATACCATCGTGCCGCAATATTGCACTACTTGTACGCAGATAGTACAAAGGTTCCCATTATATTGTACTACTTGTGGACACTTGATACAATCTCGTCGCAATATTGTACTACTTATGTACACTTGATACAATCTCGTCACAATATTGCACTGCCTGTGTACACTTGATACAATCTCATTGCAATATTGTCCTGCTTGTGCACAATTAATGCCATCCTCGTCGCAATATGGTACCGCTTGTGTACACTTGTTACAATCTCGCGGCAATATAGTACTGCTTGCGCACAATTAGTACAAAGACACCGAAAGCGCCGCACTCACGATGCCGCGCCTTCGGTTATAGAGGATAGAACGTAAAAGGACTGATTCTTATATGCTGAATCGTAGGGATTGGTCTAGAAATGTTAGGGCAAGAGAAACATCAGCGGGTGATATCGACCTTGCCACGAATATCGACAGAAGAAGAGCCTACATAGACGGTGAAGTCGCCCGACTCATAGCGCCAACGATGCTCCACTTCGTCGTAATAGCAGAGGTCATCATTCTGGATGATGTAGCTGACCACCTTGCGCTCCCCAGGCTTGAGATTGACCTTCTCGAAGTGCTTCAACTCCTTCTTGGGACGGACAACGGAACTCTTGACGTCGCTTACGTAGAACTGAACGACCTCCTGACCCTCGACATTGCCGACATTGGTCACCTCCACGCTTACAGTGCCCGCATAGATGGTGGGTATACCGTAAGCGAACTTCGTGTAGCTCAAACCATAGCCGAAGGGGAAAATTACGCTTGAGGTTCCCACGCCATTGAGCTTGTGATAGTCGTACCAACGATAGCCCACAAGGATGTCCTCAGCATAGACTTCCACTTCGTCGCCTACACCCTGATGGGAAGAGGGATCGGTGGAAGTGTTGAGCGTCTTGAGCGACGGATCGAAGTTGCGAGCGGCATCGCGCAGAGCCGAAGGACCCTTGGAGGCAATGGCAAGCAGGTCGGCCGAACGTGGATTCTTGTTGGGTTGGTAGCGCCAGGCGGCAGGCACCTCATCGGGACTGACACCAGGATAGCTGACACGGCCCAGCTGATGGGCAGGACAGTCGGCAAGCGAGGCAGGATAGGTGAAGATGGTCTTGCCCGACGGGCATACATCGCCCGAAAGGATGTCGGCCAAAGCGGCACCAGCCATTGAACCGAGATACCAACTCTGGAGGAGCGCAGGCACACGATTGAGCCACGGCATGCGGAAGGCATTGCCCGAGATGATGACGCAGACTATTCGAGGATTGGCAGCGGCAAGCGCTTCGATAAGCTCGTTCTGATGGAAGTCGAGATCATAAGAGAGTCGATCGCCACCCTCGCAGTCGGAATAATGGTTCTTGTTCAGACCACCCACAAAGATTACGAGGTCGGCCTCACGAGCCTTGGCTACAGCCTCGCTGCGCAATTGGTCATAGACGCTGTCGTCAATGGGTTCGATGCGGCCATAGAAGGCGCCTCCCGAACGATAGCCCTCAGCATAGTCGATGGTGACCTTGTCGCCAAAACGATCGCGGATGCCCTGCAAGGGCGAAATCTCGACCTTGGTCTTGAGTTCCGACGAACCTCCACCCATGCAGAGACTGCGTGTAGCATTCTCACCCACGACGAGGATGCGACTATATCGCTCGGGTTGAAGAGGCAACAGAGGGGCAGAAGAGTTCTGAAGGGTTCGAGAGATTTGAGAGGGTTTGAGGGGATCGTTCTTGAGGAGGACGATGCCTTCGTCGGCAATGCGACGGGCAGCGGCAAGTTGAGCGTCGCTGGCTACTCGTCCATTGGGATAGGCAGTGACTGCGCTGGCCTCGGTGCGGAATAACAAACGTAGAATACGAGCAGCCTTATCGTTGATAATCGAGTCGGGCACTTCGCCACGCAGACACTTCTCATAGTAGGCTCGGCCCAGATAATAGTCGTCGTATCCGAAATCGCCAGCCTCAGAGGTGAGACCATTGGTATAGGTCCCCATCTCAACATCGAGGCCGTTGAAGATGGCTTCGTCGGTATTGTGGGCAGCGCCCCAGTCGGTGATGACCACACCATCGAAGTTCCAATCACCTTTCAATATATCATCGATGAGCACCTCATTGTGCGAAGCGTGCTGGTCGAGATACTGATTGTAGGAACCCATGATGCTCCACACCTTACCTTTCTCGACGGCAGCCTTGAAAGGCGGCAGGTAAATCTCGTGAAGGGCTCGGTCGGACACCTTGACATCGACATGGCCGCGAAACTCCTCCTGATCGTTGAGGACATAATGCTTGACGCAGGCGGCTACACCATTTCGCTGAATACCATCGATGTAGGGCACCACCATCTTCGAAGCCAGGCACGGATCTTCGCCCATATATTCGAAATTGCGGCCATTGAGCGGTGTACGATAGATGTTCACACCAGGACCAAGCAGGACATTCTTGCGGCGATAGCGCGCCTCTTGTCCTACATTGAAGCCGTAGGAGAAAGCAAGATCACGATTCCAAGTGGCGGCAAGGCAAGTGAGCGCAGGATAGGCGGTGATGGAGTCGCTGTTCCAACCTGCATAGCCCCAGTCATTCCAGTTGATTTCGGCACGTACACCATGGGGACCATCACTGTAGCGCACCTCAGGAATGCCAAGACGTGGCACACCTGGGGTAGAGAACTTCGACTGAGCATAGCATAGACGAACCTTCTCGGCCAGCGTCATCTGGCTGAGTGCATCCTTGACGCGCTGCTCGATGGGTTGGGTGCTGAGGGAATAGGTAGGTATAAAAAGAGTGGATTGGGCCTCAAAGGGATCAATCACTACCTGCTGCGCCATAGCAGCAGTGGCCAATGTGGCCAGGAGGATGGATATTGTATGACGAGTGTACATACAGGGTTAAGAAGGGTTTAGGAGGGTTAAGAGGGGTTATGTTGGCAGCCAAGCTTGGCTGCCAACTAAATCAAAACAAAAGGGGGGATTACAGCTTCACGACTTGTGCCTTGCCATCGTACTGCACTTCGATGCCCTTGGCTTCGGGATCGTAGCCTTGGACGTGTTTGGCTCCGACAGGCACAACAATGAAGGTGCGCTTCTGAAGCATGCCGGGGAACTCGCCTTCGCGGTCGGAGATGGTGAGCTCCTTCTGTGCCTCGTTGTAACTGAAGTGAATGTTGGCGAAACGTCCAGCCTCGTAGCCATAGTTGGTTCCCTCGTCCTCGTAGAGGGTGAAGTCGCCGTCCTGACCCTCATAGACATAGAGACGAATGGTTCCAGCGGGCTTCTCGTCGCTATACTGCAAAGCTGGACCGAAGGGGATGATGGAGCCACTGGGCACGAAGACGGGAATCTGCTCGTAGGGAGCAGCACAGATGCGGGTCTCACCACCTTCGGAGGCGATGCGACCATCGTAGAAGTTGTACCAGATGCGGCCTTCGGGGAAATAGACGTCGCGCTGGCGTGCCTTGTACTGATAGACAGGACAAACCATGAACGAGGGACCGAACATGAACTGATAGCCCAGGTCGAGCACCTTGGGGTCGTAACCGAAGTCCATCACGAGGGGACGCAGCATGGTGTAGTCGTCGAAATGAACCTTACCTGCCAACGAGTAGATGTAGGGCATCATGCGATAGCGGAACTCGATGCAGGAACGGATGACCTTGTAGGCGGGATGCGACTCGGGAGCGATGTTCCAAGGTTCGCGGAAGGGGAACTGGCCGTGTACGCGGTACATGGGTGTGAAGACGCCCCATTCATACCAGCGTACATTGAGTTCGCGCCAGTCGCGCATATCCTCGTTTTCGCGTCCGGTAGCATCAAAGAAGCGCTGGGCTGCTTCGTAACGCTTCTCGACCGAGAAGCCGCCGATGTCCTGGCTCCAATAAGGAATACCCGAGATGGAGAAGTTGAGACCTGCGGTGATTTGTGTCTTCATGTCCTCCCAACGTGTACCGATGTCGCCCGACCAAGTGGCGGTGGAGAAACGCTGCTCGGCAGCGAAGCCGTTACGCGTGAGAAGGAAGACTCGCTGGTTGTCGGGCGAGAAGGCATCTTCGTTGCCAAAGCCATACTGGTTCCACTTGGCCTGCTTCTGAAGTGCCTGAGAATCGTCGGCCTTGATGCCCTGACGTTCGACAGCTGTCTCGTAGCCACGTTGGCCGTCGTAGATGGCCTCTGCATTGACAATGGAATAGGCGTTGAAATACTCGTCGCTCGAGCCGAGTGCGGTGGGGCCGCAGAGCAGTTTGCGATAAGGCAAGTCAGTGCAGTCGCGCACATTGGGCTCGGAAGCATCCATCCACCAGGCATCCATGCCGATGACGCCGAGTTTCTCGTAGAGCTGACGCCAGAACACCTTGCGTGCATCGAGGTCGTAGGCATCGTAGAAGGCATATTTGAAGCCGAGCCAGTCGTAGAGCGAATCCTTGATGCTCTGCTGGTAGATCTTGCCCATCTGATCGAGTTCCTTCATGTTGTCGGTGGTGAGGTAATACTTGGGCCAGCAGGAGATCATGATCTTGGCATGCTGGGCATGGATGGTGTCGATCATACCCTTGGGATCGTTGAAACGAAGGGTGTCGAAGGTGAATGCGCCCCAAGAGTCGGGACTCCAGTAGTTCCAGTCCATGACGATGTTGTCGATAGGCAGCTTACGGTCACGGAAGCCCTTGAGTGCATCGAGAATCTCACGCTGGCTCTTGTAGCGCTCGCGGCTCTGCCAGAAGCCGAAGAGCCACTTCGGCATGATCTGCGCCTTGCCGGTGAGGGTGCGATAACCCTTGACCACCTCATCACTATTGTCGCCAGCGATGAAGTAGTAGTCGAGCTGCTGCACCATCTCGCTCCAGAAACTGAGTTTGGCCTGCTCCTCGGGAAGAACAGGTGCCAAGGCACGGAGTCCACAATAGGCTTCACCACCATCGGGAGCCCATTCGAGACGGAACTTGTAGCGCTTGCCAGCCTCCATGCGAACGGCAAACTTGCGGGCATTGGGGTTCCAGGCGGTACGCCAGATGGTCTGGTCGCCCTCGACACCTGTGCCCTGCACGTCCTCGGTATAGACGTTGCGGTCGTTGATGTAGATCCTCTGATAGCCGCTGTAGTAATGACTGAAGTTGTATTCGCCGGTCACACGAGGCACGATCTCTCCTTCGAAGGTCACCTGTGCCTTGAAGAGCGGATATTTGGGCAAGTTCTTGGCCGAAGCGAGGTTCTCGAAATAGATGCTATCCTCACGACGAACGAGTGTCTCCTCGCCAGGTGCAGAATAGGTGCCGGTGAGCGCACCTGCAACGCCATCCTTGTCATAGAGGTCGAAGAGTTCGGGCAGCTGGCTGTAGTCCTTGGGGTTGCCGAAGCGCATCAGCGAATAACTATCGACAAGCACGCCGTAGTTGCGGCTCGAGACGATGAATGGAACGGACACCTTGGTGTTGTACTGGAAAAGCTCCTCGTTCTTGCCCTTGTAGTTCCAGTCGTCAGCCTGATGCTGACCGAGGCCATAGAATGCCTCATCGGCAGGGCTTTCGAAGACAACGCGGGTGGACCATCCCTTCCAAGTGGTGGGGTTGGGCACTTCGGCCGGGCCGTCGGCATTGGCGGTCCAGACAGTCTGCGTGGCGCTGAAGGGCACAAAGGTCTTGCTGCCCTGTGCCTGTTCGGCAAGAATGACATCACCCTTGAGGTTGGTGAACCATACCTGGCCGTTGCTCTTGAGCACATTGGCAACAACGAAGGCAGTCTTGACCTGCACGGTGTCGCCGCGCTCGCTGGTCTCGTACTTGACCTGCTGGTCCTGCGGCACGATAATGAGAGAAGGACGATCGGCAAACTTGTTTTCGGCCGTAGCCGTCACGCGAATGATCTTCTCGCCCATCACTTCAAGACGGACGAGGCAGGGGCCATCGGTGGTCGTCTGTTCGACGCGAACTGTAACCTGCTGACCCTTTTGGCTCACGGCCTTGCCTCCACACGAAGTGAGAAGAAGGACTGAGAGCAGCGACAATGATGCGATTTGAATATTTTTCATGAGTTTTATGAGTATTAATTATAGTGGCTATATTGACTATAGTGACTATATTAACTATTATTATTTCTCAAGATCCTTCTTCACAAAGTCCATCACCTGCTGGGCGATAGCCTTCATGCCTGCCTGGCTGGGATGACCCCACTGCTTGTCGATGTCATGAAGTTCGATGAGGGGCAGACCGTAGTGTCGGCAGATGACACGCATCGACTCGGCATGCTCGGGCTTGAGTTCGGTGTTGAGGATGAAATAGATGCGGGCCAAGGGATAGTTCTGCTTGATGACACTGCAGAGGCGCGCCATGGCAGGACGGAAGAACCAGAGGTCGTTGTCAGTCCAGTTGGCCCACTTGTAATCGCCGACAAGTTCGCCCGTCCACGAGTCGTTGGTGATGCAGCACGAGAGGATGATGTCGGGGTTGCCGAGATTCTCAACGCGGGTGTTGAACGAGCGAGGCTTGTAGTTGTCGTAGTTGTAGCCTGCATAGCCTACGGTGGCTCCGCTGTAAGAGTTGTTCATCTCAAGTTTCCAACCCATCTGGTCGATGACCTGCCACCACCAGGTCTGCTCGACGCGTGTCACGTCGTTGCCCTTCTGACGATGAGGACTGTCGGCACTCCAATACCAGGGTTCATTGGTATCGGGGGTAAGCCAGCCCTCGAAAGTGGAATAACTGTCGCCGAAGATGGTGACGCGAAGGGAGTCCTGTGCCTGTGCTGCCCAAGTCAGGGTGGCCATAATGGCTATCAGAAGAGTCTTTTTCATTTTTTTGTGTTTTGAAAAACTAGATTTTCTAGATATTCTAGATGCTCTAGACAATTTAGAAAGAAGGATTAGAATTCCCAAGTTTGACCATCGAGCGACTTCACATGGAGTTTGCCCGGAGTCTTGCGATGGCTTGTGACGTCGAGCTTTGTTACCTTGCCGTCCTTCCACTCCATACTTAGTTCGTAACCGCCACGCAGACGCACGCCCTTGATATGTCCGCATGGTTTCCACTGCTCGGGCAATGCGGGGAGGACAATGGCCTCGCTCTCGCCCTCGCTGATCCAACGACTTTGGACAAGCATCTCCATCACACCGGCCGTTCCACCGAAGTTGCCATCAATCTGGAATGGTGAATGGGCGTCGAAGAGATTGGCATAAGTGCCACCTCCACGACGACGATCCTCTCCCCGGTAATCCTGAGGATGCACAAAGGTCATCAGTTTGCGGAAAATATGGTAGGCACCCCCAGCGTCACGAAGCCTTGCAAAGAGATTGACTCTCCAACCTGCGCTCCAACCTGTAGTTTTATCTCCCTTGATCTCGAGAGTCCTGGCACAAGCCTGGGCAAGTTCAGGAGTATCTTCGACCGTGATATGATGTCCGGGATATAGTCCAAAGAGATGCGACTGATGACGATGGTGCGGATCCTTGTCCTCCCAGTCGAAGTACCATTCCTGCAAGTTGCCCTTGGCACCAATCTTATATGGAAGAAGTTTTTCCAAGGTCTTGTTTACTTGTTCGAGGAACGCAGCATCGCCTTCGGTCACGGCTTCGCCATAAAGGACATTGGCTGCACATCTGACATCGGTGAGCAATTCGCGAATCATTGCCACATCGGCTGAACCGCCATAGAAAGTGGCACCTTCGAAACCATCGGCAAGGCGATATTCGTTCTCGGGTGTCGTCGAAGGAGAAGTCATCAGATAATCATCCTTCTCGACTAACCACTGCATCAGGAAGCGGGCAGCACCCTTCATCACAGGATATGCCTCAGCCAGGAACTTGCGGTCCTGGGTGAACATATAATGTTCCCACAAGTGGGTCGATACCCAAGCGCCACCGATGGGCCAGCAGCACCACATCGGGCTTTCGTTGCGATAGCCCACCGGATTGGTCATGCACCAGATGTCGCTGTTGTGACAGACGAGCCATGTAGGCACGCCCTGTTCCTCAGTGATGGTAGCGCCATAATAGTTTTGCGCAGTGATTGCGCCACTCCTGGGCAAACGCTTGATCCAGGTCAGCATGGAGTTGTGCATCTCGGGCAAGGCACCGACCTCCGATGGCCAATAGTTCTCCTCCACATTGATGTTGACCGTATAGTTGCAACTCCAAGGCGGTGTCATACGTTCGTTCCAAAGACCCTGCAGGTTGGCAGGCACGCCCTCGGTACGGCTCGACGAAATGAGCAAGTAGCGTCCGTATTGGAAATAAAGTTCCTCAAGATCGGGGTTGAAATAGTCCGGGTCGTCGTTGAGAAGCAACTGCTGATCGGTATCGAGCGCCAAAATGGAATCGGACGTCTGTCCCAAGTCAAGGCTCACGCGGCAGAAGAGACGCTGAAAGTCCTCGACATGTCGCGACTGCAAGGTTGGGTAATCCTTCTTCACGGCTTCAGCGAGACGCTGGGCCACTGCCAAGCGGTAGTCGCGGCCTTCGGTGACGGGGTTCTTATAAGGACCATTGTAACTGGTCACATTAGTGAGCAAAAGGACAGCCTCATCGCATCCACTGATCACAAGGGCGGAGTCGCCTTCCACCGCGACGCAGCCCTCGGGTGCCTGTATGCGCAGTTCTGTGCGGAAATGGATACCACGGTTCGCATCGT
>JAEEGK010013589.1_pt1 | contig 18325 bp, 14 predicted proteins | sample 8958771 | NCBI WGS metagenome assembly JAEEGK01 (sample SAMN16246547, study PRJNA631951) | gut metagenome | biome: gut microbiome; feature: rumen; material: SC-attached | host: Bos | place: Iran: Karaj | collected 2018-10
TTATGAAGGACGGTGTTATCCAGCAGGTTGATACACCTCAGAACCTTTATGACAAGCCTCAGAACCTCTTCGTTGCAGGTTTCATGGGTTCACCTCAGATGAACTTCCTTGATGCTGTAGTAGAAGTTCAGGGCGAGACAGCTTACCTTAACGTAGCTGGTCATTCAATTCCTCTTCCTCCCGCTAAGTCCAGAAAACTTATCGAAGGCGGCTATGACGGAAGAAGCGTAACATTCGGTATTCGTCCTGAAGACGTTTATGATTCCGAAATGTATGTTGAAACATCTCCTATGAGTGTATTCGAATCCCAGATTAAGGTTTACGAATTACTTGGTGCAGAAGTATTCTTATACTTCGATCTTGAGATGTTCCCTATGACAGCAAGAGTAGATCCCAGAACAACAGCAAGACCCGGCGATACAATTAAGTTCGCTCTTGACGTTGAGAAGATCCACGTATTCGACAAAGAAACAGAACTTGTTATTACCAACTAATATTCAGGTATTGTTACTATTAAAAGGAAGCACGAAAGTGCTTCCTTTTTTGTGTCACCCGCAGTGTCACAGCTACCGAGATTTGACAATCCCCACACAATATGTAAAAATAATAAAGTTAATGGTGGGGGATCACTTTATGGATGTTTCAAAAAAACTGAAAGAGTTAAGAGAAAACAAAGGTTTTTCTCTGAAAGAACTTGCCGAAAAATGCGGTAAGGAAGTCGGTCTGATAAAAGAGTGGGAAGAAGGAAGTACAGTACCCTCTGCATCGGACTTAATCGGTCTTTCCAAGGTTTACGGACTGACCATGGATGAAATGCTTTATAACGATACCGAGACGCCCGAATACGACGGCGAAACCGGTACATACGCAAACCTTCCCGGAAGCGAAGAGGAAGGGAAAAAGGGTCTTACAAAAGCCGAGAAAATAACACTTATTATTTTCCCGGGTATTTGTATTATCGTTTACCTTGCACTCGGCTTCGGTATGAATCTCTGGAGCCCGGGCTGGATCATTTTCTTAATTATTCCGGTTTATTACATCCTTATACTTATATTAAGCCGCGTAGGAAAAAAATAACTTTTTAAAGGAGCATATATAAAATGATAGAGTTGTTCGAGAGCGGAGCTTATCTCGTAGGCGGTGAAAAACTCATAAAAGAGTCGCCCGAAGCCTTAAGCGAGATTAAAAGCCTCACCGGCAAAGAAACCTCAAAAGAGGAAGCAAAAAAAGGAACCATAGCTTACGGTATATTGGAGAAGCACAACACTTCCGACAATATGGATAAGCTTAAAATAAGATTTGACAAACTGACATCCCACGATATTACTTTCGTGGGTATTATTCAGACCGCAAGAGCATCGGGACTTGAAAAATTCCCCATGCCTTACGTACTTACCAACTGCCACAACTCACTTTGTGCGGTAGGCGGTACCATCAATGAAGATGACCACATGTTTGGCCTTACATGTGCGAAAAAATACGGCGGAGTTTATGTACCCCCTCATCAGGCAGTCATCCATCAGTTCGCAAGAGAAATGCTTGCAGGCTGCGGCAGAATGATCTTAGGTTCAGACTCCCATACACGTTACGGTGCACTCGGTACCATGGCAATGGGCGAGGGCGGTCCCGAGCTTGTTAAACAGCTTTTAAACCAGACATACGATATCAATATGCCCGGCGTAGTAGGCGTATATCTTGAAGGTGCACCCGTTAAGGGTGTTGGTCCTCAGGACGTTGCACTTGCAATTATCGGCGCAGTATTCGGTAACGGATACGTTAAGAATAAAGTAATGGAATTTGTCGGCCCCGGCGTATCGAACCTTTCACCCGATTTCAGAATCGGTATCGACGTAATGACCACAGAGACCACATGTCTTTCCTCAATCTGGCGTACTGACGACAAGGTTAAGGAATTCTTTGAAATTCATAAAAGACCCGAAGACTATGCAGAGCTTAATCCTGCAGATATTGCATATTATGACGGTATCATCAAGATTGATTTATCAACCATCAAGCCCATGATTGCAATGCCTTTCCATCCGAGCAACACATACACAATCGACGAGTTAAACGAAAACCTCTTAGACATCCTCGACGATGTAGAAAAGAAGGCTCTTGTTTCGCTTGACGGTGCAGTTGAGTATTCACTTAAGGACAAGGTAAAAGACGGCAAATTCGTTGTAGAACAGGGTATTATCGCAGGCTGTGCAGGCGGCGGATTCGAAAACATCTGTGCCGCAGCAGATATCCTCGACGGCAAATATATAGGAAACGGCGCATTTACATTAAGCGTATATCCCGCCTCAATGCCCGTATATATGGAGATTATCAAGAACGGCTGTGCCGCAAAGATTATGCAGACCGGTGCAGTGCTTAAAACAGCATTTTGCGGACCGTGCTTTGGTGCAGGCGATACACCCGCCAACAATGCATTCTCCATCCGTCATTCAACCAGAAACTTCCCCAACAGAGAAGGTTCCAAGCTTCAGAGCGGACAGATTTCATCCGTTGCACTTATGGATGCTCGTTCAATTGCCGCTACTGCAGCTAACCACGGTGTGCTTACACCCGCTACAGAGTTTGACGGTAACTTCAATGAATACAAGTATTTCTTTGATAAAGCTATTTACGATAACCGCGTATTTGATTCAAAGGGCGTTGCTGATCCTAACCAGGAAATCCAGTTTGGTCCCAACATCAAAGACTGGCCCAAGATGTCGGCATTACCTGAAAACCTCCTCTTAAAAGTAGTATCAGAGATCCACGATCCCGTTACCACAACAGACGAGCTTATTCCCTCAGGTGAGACATCATCCTACCGTTCAAATCCTTTGGGACTTGCAGAGTTTGCACTCTCAAGAAAAGATCCCGAATATGTTAAGAGAGCTAAAGCAGTACAGGTAGCACAGAAGGCGCTTGAAGCAGGTGAATGTGCAGGCAAGGCTGTTCCCGAAGTAGGCGAAGCAATGGCTGTTGTAAAGCAGACATTCCCCAATGTAGAGCATGACAACCTTGGCGTAGGTTCAACCATCTTCGCAGTTAAGCCCGGTGACGGTTCTGCGAGAGAGCAGGCTGCAAGCTGTCAGAAGGTACTCGGCGGCTGGGCAAACATCGCCAACGAATATGCTACCAAGAGATATCGTTCCAACCTTATCAACTGGGGTATGCTTCCCTTCTTAATCGAAAAGGGCGAGCTTCCTTTCAAGAACCTTGATTACATCTTCCTTCCCGACATCAAAGCCGCAGTGGAAGAAAAGAAGGAAATCATCGATGCTTACGTAGTTAAGGACGGTGCTCTTAAGAAGTTTGAGATGCGTATAGGCGAGCTTACGGATGAGGAAAGACAGATCATCTTAAAGGGGTGCCTTATCAATTACAACCGCGTATAAAACAGGACAAAAGAGTTCCTAAAATAAGCAATTTTAAGAGGTTTTTCAAACGTCAAATATATTTGTTTTTAGTTCGTGCATATATATTTGTAGTTGATGAATAACCTCTTTTTTTTTATTTTACATGTGGTATATTTGTATCAACAAAAAGGAACGAAACAGTTTACCTTTTAAATCGAAAGTTTTAAGATTGCTGGCCAAGTTGAATTTTGATCCGAATCCTAAAATTTGATTTTCTTGTTTTCTTAGATAAAATAATAAAAATGTGACGGTTTTTGTTGAATTCTGTGACAAGAAATTTAAAGGTTGGGAAACGGATTGATTGGATACAGAAGCAGGAATTTTGAAACGGTAGATTTAGAAGAAGGGGGGACCAAGATCGAAAGATGTTCCCCGATGCTGGATCGACATTAGTCATTGGAAAGAATGAGGTGTCGAAATGAATTTAGAAAAGTTGAAATAGGAAACCTTATTTGAAGCAGAGGCTTCGGGTACGGTTTCCTTTTTCATTTCCTTTATTTCTTGCATTAATCGGAATTCTTGCCGAAACTGTAAAATTGCAGTAAAATTAAAATCAGCCAAAGAAAAAATCGGGGTTTGGGGTTAACACCATAAGGACAAAAATGAAGAAGTATTTTTCTGCAGTTTTTTTCGGTTTTCTAAGTGCATATTCCATTACAGTTTCTTTTCATTTTCCGTTTCAACCAGAGAATTTTCCGGAAACAGTTGATTATATAACGGCTTCAATTTATGAAATATTGGGGCAGTATTCTTTTTCATTTATCCTGATTTGGCTTTTATGCATCGGTTTTTATATTCTTATCGATAAAAAGGGTTATTCCGTATTAAATCTATTCAGTAAAGAACGCGGCAAAAAAGATATAACGTCTTTAGTATTGTCGATTATTTTTGCTTTTTCTCTAACCTTGGGAATATTCTTTTCTCAGGTGGATACATATATAGTTTTTGGGTCTTTGGTAAATTATCTTAAAGCATTTTTTGCAATCGTTGGATTTACTTTACTCTTTTATCCCGCACTACTTTCTTTTAATACGTTTTTTGACAAATTGTCGATTACCGAAGACAATCCAAATCGTTACGGCAAAAAAACGTTCTTTAAAGTTTTTCTGTTCTTATGCTTATTTTATCTGCCTTTTCTTATAGTAAGCTTTCCCGGAAATCTCTGCTATGATTCGATAGGACAGATTAATCAGGTTATAAACAATAATTACACCGCACACCATCCGCTCGTGCATACTCTTATTCTCGGCGGATTTGTGAAACTGGGAATGAAACTATTTGGATCCATGGAAATCGGTTTGTTCGTCTATACCGTTCTTCAGACAGTCTTTCTTCTAATTTGTTTTAGTATATGCATTTGTTTCTTTGCCAAAAAGAATGTAAAAAAAGCTTACATCCGGATTTTGATGCTTATCTTTTGCATCACTCCTTTATATACAAATCTTGCCACAACGGCTATTAAGGATATACCGTATGCATCTTTTTGCTTACTGTTTCTGATTGCGTATTCTCTGGCGGTTACGAAGCCTGAATATGTCAGAAATCCCAAATTCCACATTGTTTTCGTACTGCTGCAGATCGGAGTCATATTAACCAGAAACAACGGGCTTCCCCTGGTAGTACTTTCGGGCGTTGCAGCATTTGTATATATTTGCCTTAAAAAGAATAAAATATCCGTCATTATCCTTTCGGCTCTTGCTTTTTTTGCGGAGAGCGCAATTATCGGTGTTCTTTCTTTAAACTTACTCGGAAATGCGCTTAACTCCGAAAATGTCAGCAAAGGCGAAATGCTCTCTCTGCCCTTCCAGCAGACCGCTTATTATCTTATAGAAAGCGATGATGTCACGGAGAGCGAAATCCTTGCCATTGAAAAGGTATTGGGAAACGGTGACACCATAAAAGAAAATTACGATCCTAAAATAGCAGATCCCGTAAAAGCGCTTTTTAACAAAGGCTGTTCCAACAAAGACCTGATTGAATATATGAAAGCATATTTTAAAATGGGTCTTCGTCATCCGTCGCTTTATATAAAGGCATTTCTTGTACATACATACGGCTGGTATTCACCTGCGGTAACTCTTTCCATACGCTATGAGAATGATATGGAAAAGACGTTATTGTTCCCTGGAGCCGACAAAGTAATGATTTTCTTATACCGTTTTGCAGGCAGATTTTCACCGCTGGCCGTTTTGGAAAATATAGGTGTTTCCGTATGGTTTTTGCTTATTTTGACGGTATATCTTATAAAAAACAAAAAAGGATTTATGATTACAATTCCTTTATGGGTGTCATTTTTGGTATGCCTTTCTTCACCCTGTTTTTACAATCATTCAAGATATGCACTCCCGATTCTTTGCGGCGTACCGTTTTTATATTATTTTACAAAAACAAATCTTTTAGGATCCGCCAAGAAGCCTTAAGCATGCATTATTAGGAGAGGATAATGGAAAAACAATCAACAAACAGATTATTTACAAAAGAAAACTCCTTAACCGTCAAAGGCATTGCGATACTTATGATGCTTTTTTATCATCTGTTCAGTTCCGCAAAAGATAACTTTGAACTGGGAGTGAATTACAGACCTTTTTCCGAAGATGTGTTTTTAATGATTGCCGGATTCGGAAATATCTGCGTGGCTGTATTTGTATTTCTCTCAGCATATGGAATATCCAAAAAAATCTACGACTCGAATGAGATAACACTTAAAAAAGCATACAGTGATTCTTTTAAGAGGTTTTTGAAACTGCTTTTCAATTTTGCGTTTATGTTTACCTGCATTAACCTTTTATGGTTTCATTGGTTTGATTATTCTCTTGCTTTCGGCGAAGGCAAACAGGGCTTTCTTGCATTTCTTTTGGATGGATTGGGACTCTCGCACCTCTTCTCAACACCGAGTCTTAATATGACATGGTGGTATATGTCCCTCGCTTATACAATTATCTTCATTGTTCCGATTCTTGCGGTATTATGCAAAAAAATCGGCTATCCGTTTTTGGGACTATCTTTTCTGATTCCGTTTATTATGCCTTTAAACGAGGATCTGGCACACTACTTTTTCGTGATAGGCGTCGGTATCGCATGTGCATACGGTAATTGGATTGAGAAGATAATCAATTCAAAAATACCTGTCTGGGTAAGATGGATAGCAGAAATCGTACTCATTGTTTTATCTGTCATAATAAGGGATAACGAATTTGTCAAAACAACGCTTATTTGCCAGGCGGATGCGATTTTTGCATTTTTAATCGTTTGTTTTGCGGTCGACATGGTTTCCTTTATCCCGGTAATAAGAAAGATTTTCTCGTTTTTGGGTAAATTCTCAATGAATATCTTTTTCGTTCATACCTTCTTTTACCTGATTTTGTACAGATATTACGTATATCATTTTAAGAGGTTTTATATTACCTATTTCATCCTTTTGGCGGTTTCGCTTATTCTTTCCATGGTAATAGAACTTCTAAAATTCCTGCTCCTAAAAGGATGGAAAGCAATTTTTCATAAAAAAACCAAACAAGAGTAATAACATCTTCTGCCCGAGAATCTTTCGGGCAGTTTTTAATTTTATTTATAAATTCTATTGAAAGTAGTATAATTAATGCGATATGTGAAAATATGCCTACAGGGCGGATTGGAGAATCAGACATGAATATTGTAGTACTTGCAGGGGGCAATTCTACCGAAAGAGATGTATCATTGGTTTCCGGTAAAGCGGTATATGAGGCTTTAAAATCCAAAGGCCACAATGTGGTTTTGCTTGATGTCTTTTTCGGAATAGAAGATGTTGATGTAGAAAACATATTTGAAGATAAAAGAGACTGGGCGGAAGGAATTAAAAAAATCGGCGTAGATAATCCCGACTCAGATTATATAAAGAGCTTAAAAGGCTCCGACAAAGATTTCTTCGGAAAGAACGTTCGAGAGATCTGCATGAAGGCAGACTTCGTATTTATGGCTCTTCACGGCGCCAACGGAGAGGACGGAAGAATTCAGGCAGCGCTTGACTTAATGCAGGTTAAGTACTCAGGCACAGATTATTTAAGCAGCGCCATCTGTATGGATAAATCCATCACCAAGGAACTCTTCATAATGAACGGCATCCGCACTCCGAAGGCTTATACGATAAGAACCGAGGACGGCTTTAAAGACGCCGTAAAAGTAATAGGCTTCCCGATGGTTGTTAAGGCACCAAACGGCGGTTCATCCGTAGGCGTATATATCGTAGATACCGAAGAAGAAGCATTTAACGCTATGAAGGAATGCTTCAAGCTTGATAATCACGTTCTCTTTGAACAGTACATAAAGGGCAGAGAATTTACCTGCGGCGTGATTGACGGTAAGGCACTTCCGATCGTTGAGATAGAGCCCGTCGAAGGCTTTTATGATTACAAGAATAAATATCAGGCAGGAAGTACAATCGAGACCTGCCCCGCAAAACTGGACGAGGATATTACCCTTAATATTCAGAAGCATGCGGAAGAAGCATTCAAGGCACTTCATATTAAAACCTATGCCCGTATAGATTTTATTTTAAGCGAGCAGAATGAAGACTTCTGTCTTGAAGCAAACACGATTCCCGGTATGACACCGATGTCGTTAATTCCGCAGGAAGCAAAGGTTTTGGGAATCGATTTCCCCGAGCTTTGCGAGAAGATAATCGAAATATCGCTTAACAAATATTAATCCGACAGGATATGTAGCGTAAGCCCTCGAAAAACGGAGGATACTATGAAAATACTGACTATTGAAAACATTGTATCGGCACTTGGCGCAAGCCTTGTAAACGGAGACGAATTTAAAGAAAAAGAAATACTCGGAGTTGCAATCGACTCGAGAAAAGTGGAAAAGGATTTTCTCTTCTTTGCATTCAAAGGAGACAAGGTCGACGGCCACGATTATATTAAAGCTGCTTTCGACAACGGAGCGGCTGCTGTCGTATGCGAAAGAGTTCCCGAAGGCGAAGAGGGAGTCTGCATCGTAGTTGAAGATTCTGTCGAAGCGATTAAAAAACTCGCGACATACTACAGAGAGCAGCTCGGCATAAAAGTAGTCGGCGTCACAGGCAGTATCGGCAAGACCACTACCAAGGAATTTATCGCCACGGTTCTTTCGCAGAAATACAATGTTTTCCGTACCGAAAAGAATCAGAACAACCTCATCGGTCTTCCTCTTTCGATATTAAACATAAAAGAAAACAACGAAGTAGCGGTACTCGAAATGGGTATCAGCGAATTCGGTGAAATGACCAAATTATCGGAGATTGCAAAGCCCGATATCTGCGTAATTACAAATATCAGCGCATGCCACCTTGAAACATTAGGTTCGCTTGACGGCGTGCTTAAGGCAAAGACCGAAATCTTTGAGCATATGAATCCCGAAGGAAGCGTGGTTGTATGCGGCGATGACGAGCGCCTTGCAAGCATTGAAGAAGTAAAGGGTAAAAAGCCCGTTACATACGGTTTTGACGAAAAGAACGCAGTACATCCCACCAAGGTTGTTAATCGCGGTTTGTGGGGCAGCGAATGTACTGTGGAAGACAGCGACGGAATCTTTAATATCAGCATTCCTCTTGCAGGAAAGCATATGGTACTTGATGCACTTGCAGCTGTAAGTGTTGCAAAGCTCCTTGATGTATCCGCCGAGCAGATCGGCTTTGGTATATCCTGCGTCAAAGCACTTTCCGGAAGAAACAATATCATTCAGAAAAACAGCATCACAATAATCGATGACTGCTATAACGCAAGTCCCGAATCGATGAAATCGGGCCTGGATCTTTTAACGGAAGCAATCACTCCCACAGTGGCTATTTTAGGAGATATGCTCGAACAGGGCGAAAACGAGGAAAAGAGCCACGAGGAAGTCGGAGCATATGCAGTAGAAAAAGGCATCAACACAATTGTCTGCGTCGGACCTCTTTCAAAGAAAATGTACGATAAGGCACTCACGGAGTCTGCAACGAAAGCAAGCACGGAAGTGCTCTATTTTGAGACCGTGGACGAGGCAATAGAAAATCTTACCACATACGTAAAGAAAGATGATACGGTGCTCATAAAAGCTTCAAACGGCATGCATTTTAACAAGATCCTTGAAGCAATAACAAGCGATGAGAAAAAAGATTCTTTTGAAAAGAGAGAAGAGAAACTTTTCGAGGCTGCACAGCATGTTCCCGACGATAAATTAATCGGAGAGATAAAAGACGTCACTCCTTCAGACGCTCCCTCAGCTACAGAAGAAGTAAAAGAAGAGGCAGCAGCAGAACCTGAAAAGCCCGCGAAGGCAAAGAAAGTTAAGAGCGCGGATCAGAAAGAAAAAGAAAGCGCCGGCATTCAGTTAGGCGTAATCATAGCGCTTGTAATAGTTGCGCTTATCGCAGGCGCAATTGCATTCGGCGTGGTAAAACACAATATTTACAAACAGGCCACACAGGGTACTATAGTTTATCTTGATAACAACAAATACAGCACCAAAGGTCTTATCGAAGACAATGTAATTGCAAAGACAAGCGATGCAATCGTCTGGAACGGCGGAAGTCCTTACGTTCAGATGGGATATGACGGAAAGTATTATTACTATGCAGTTCCCGATGGCGGTAACTACGAGATTTTCGTAACAGACAAATACGGCAAGAACAAAAAGCTTATAGAGAAAAACGTCAGAAGATATGAAATCCTTGATAAGGGCAGCATCATCTTTTTCTCGGGCAACGGCCTGTACACATACAATGTGAAAAAGGACGAAACCAATCTCATCGGCGAATCGGTTCAGACATTTGTCTTAAACAAAAAGAAGACCGAGGTTGTATTCTTCACATATGACGGAGATTTAAAGCGCATGAAAATCGGCGATCAGGAGTCGCTTGAAGTAATCGATACCGCAGTTACATCCTTTGATTTTGCGGACGAAAAATTAAAGACTGTTTACTATCATAAAAAAGACAGCCTTTACGTAAGCAAGAAGGGCAAGCCCTCACTTCTTTTAAGCGAAGACGCAAAGAAGGTTTATTTTGCAGACAAAGAAAAGAGAGTAGCAGCATACTTTAACGATTCAAAGAACGCACTCTGGTATTACAACGGCAAAGCTAAAGAAGCGGTTAAAGTTACCGACGCCGGACAGAATGTTTACGGTGCAAATTTAGGATATGCTTCTTTTATGATATTGGATAACGACGGCAAGTGGAAATTCGTTAACAAGAATAAGGTTTACTCATTCAAGGAATTCGAGCCGGCTCCTTTCACACTGATGGTCGGCGCCGATTCAAAGAAGATTTATTTCTTAAATACCGATCCGGATAAGAATACTTCGGTTGTTTATTCCGCATCAGCCAAGGGCTTTGGCAAAGAGAAAAAAGTTGTCAACGAAACCGCAAACGTAGACAGCGTGGAATACATAGGCGAAGGCTATATCTTTGTATTAAAAGATGACGGCGGCGGAAAGAAAGACCTTTACGAAGGCGAAAAACTCGTTGCCAGAAACATCCAGCCCGGCAGCCTTAAAAAGACCGAGTTCGGCGATGATTTTGTCTTCGCTTATCAGGTTAAGGACGCTGACGGATTTTACAAGATTGTTCTTTACGACGGCAAGAATATTCATGATGTTGGCAGCAGTCTTGATATCGATGTTGCAGCCTTAAGCAAAAAGAAGATTTACTTCAGATCCCGCAGCGACAAGACCGGATTTGATATCAAATACTTCAACGGCCGCAAAGCCAAGACATATAAAGAAAACATTGACGAGTTTAAATATATCCAGTACTAAGCGGAGACTTACATGATTATTAAAAACGGTCGAATAATCGATCCTGCAAACAACTTAGACGCCATCGGAGATATCTTTGTCAAAGACGGTATCATAACGAATGTGATCATAAAAGACAATATGTCCGATAATGCGGACATATCGGATGAAGAGATTATAGATGCAACGGGCCTTGTTGTAATGCCCGGCTTTATAGATGTTCATTCACATTTCAGAGATCCCGGATTTGAATACAAGGAAGATATTTACACAGGCGCCAAAGCAGCGGCAGCAGGCGGATATACGACCGTTGTTTTAATGTGTAACACAAAGCCCACTGTGGATACTCCCGAGACTTTGGATTACGTTTTAAACAAAGGAAAAGAGACTGACATAAAAGTCGAATCCTGCTCAACCGTAACCTACGGTTTAAAGGGCGAGAAGCTCACGGATTTCGACGAAATGATTAAACACGGCGCAGTCGGATTTACCGATGACGGCATTCCTCTGATGGATGAAAACATTTTACGCGAAGCATTCAGGAAAGCTAAAGATTATCCCGTCAGCCTTCACGAAGAAGATAAAACGCTCATAAAAAACAACGGCATCAATCACGGCAAAGCAAGTGAGTTTTATGGTGTATACGGCTCGCCCAGAGAAGCGGAAATAAGTCTTATAAAAAGAGATCTTCAGATAGCGCTCGAAGAGGGCGGAATGATTGATGTGCAGCATATTTCCTCAAAGGAAGGCGTAGAACTTGTTAGAAACGCGTTAAAGAAAGACATGGCAAACCAAGGAGTTTCAGAAGGATTTGCTATGGGAAATAGCGCTGAAGGCAATTCGAAACCGACGAGGCATATTCACGCAGAGGCAACTCCTCAGCATTTCTCACTTACCGAGGACGCATTAATCATAAAAGGCACGCTCGGCAAACTTAATCCTCCTTTCAGAGAGGAAGCAGACAGACTTGCAATCATAGAAGGTCTTAAAGACGGAACAATAGATTTAATTGCAACCGACCACGCACCTCACGCGGCAGAAGAAAAGGCAAAGAGCATAACTGAAGCTCCAAGCGGAATGATCGGTCTTGAAACCGCATTCGCACTTGCTGTTACACATCTTGTAAATGAAGCAGGAATGAGTTTGTCGGATGTTGTAAGTAAGATTACGATTAATCCCGCAACTTTATATAAATTTGATCGCGGAACCTTAAGTGTTGGTAAACCTGCGGACATCACTATCGCTGATGTGAATGAAAAATGGGTTGTAACGGAAGATGATTTCAAATCGAAGTCTCACAATTCGCCTTTTTTAGGAGAAGAACTTACAGGAAGAATCAAGTACACAATTTGCGATGGTCGAATAGTGTATAAGAACATATAGGAGGCAACATGTTTTACAGAAATATTGATGAAGGGAAGGTAATTTCGCAGGAAGAAATATCTAGCGGAATCTTTAGCCTTCTCGTTGAGAATAAAGGAGCTGCGTTTGCATCGCCCGGACAGTTTGTCGGAGTTTATCCTAACAGCAAGGATACTCTTTTAATGCGTCCGATTAGTATCTGCGAAACCAAAGACGGTGCTACAAGACTTGTATACAGAGTAGCAGGAAAGGGCACCAAAGAGTTTTCTTCTCTTCAGAAAGGTGATAAGGTTAAACTTCTTGCCAACCTTGGTAACGGCTTCCCCATTGACGAAGTAAAAGGCAAATGCATTGTGCTTATGGGTGGCGGTATCGGAATCCCTCCCATGCTTGGTGTTGCAAAAGCACTTAAGGGCGAAGACGTTCACGCATATCTTGGCTTTAGAAATAATGATACATTTCTTGCAGACGAATTCATGCAGTACTGCAAGCTTTACCTTGCAAGCGAAGACGGCAGTGTCGGCGTAAAAGGAAACGTGCTTGATGCACTTAGAGCAAGCACAGGCATAAAGCCTGATGTCATTATGGCATGCGGACCCATGCCCATGCTTCGTGCGATTAAGAAGTACGCAGAAGAAAACGACATTATCGCATACATTTCACTTGAAGAACGTATGGCCTGCGGCGTTGGAGCGTGTCTTGGCTGCGTTTGCAAGACGGTTAAAAAAGACGATCATTCACATGTAAACAATACAAGAATCTGTACCGAAGGTCCGGTTTTTGATGCAAGGGAGGTGGATATCTGATGAATACAAAAGTTACCATCGCCGGTGTGGAATTTAAAAATCCCGTTATGACTGCATCGGGAACGTTCGGCTCAGGAATGGAATATTCGCAGTTCGTGGATTTAAACAGACTCGGAGCTGTCGTTACCAAGGGTGTCAGCAACGTACCCTGGACGGGCAATCCGACTCCGAGAGTGGCAGAGGTTTACGGAGGCATGCTTAATGCCATCGGTCTGCAAAATCCCGGCGTCGACGTCATGATTGAGCGAGACCTTCCTTTCCTCGCAAAGTACGACACAAAGGTAATCGTTAATGTTTGCGGAAAATCTGTCGAAGATTATATTGAAGCGGTTGAGAGATTAAACGATACCGCAGTCGATATGTTTGAAATAAACGTATCCTGCCCCAACGTAAAAGAAGGCGCAATCGCTTTCGGCCAGAAGGCAGATGCACTTTTTAACATAACGGATAAAATCAAAAAAGCTTCAAAGAAACCCATAATCATGAAGCTTTCACCCAATGTCACGGACATTACGGAAATGGCAAAGGCAGCAGAGGCAGCAGGAAGCGATGCAATCTCACTCATCAATACCATCACGGGAATGAAGATTGACATTGAAAGAAGAAAAATGGTGCTTGCAAACAAGACCGGCGGAATGTCCGGTCCCGCAATAAAGCCCGTTGCGGTAAGAATGGTTTACCAGTGCTCAAAGGCCGTTAAAATCCCCATCATCGGAATGGGCGGTATTATGACGGGCGAAGATGCCATCGAATTTATAATGGCAGGTGCGAGCGCAGTAGCAGTGGGCGCAGCAAACTTTATCAATCCTTATGCAACAATAGATGTGGTTGAAGGTATAGAAAGATTTATGATTTCCCACAATATTGCCGATATAAATGATATCAGAGGTTGTGTGGAATAAAAGCAAATGTTTCGGGGGATATGATATGGCAATTAACAAAACCGTAAGAGAAAAAGCATATGCTAAGGTTAATCTCGGACTCGATGTTTTAAGAAAACGCGAAGACGGATATCATGAAGTAAAAATGGTGATGCAGACCATCGGTATCTGCGACGAACTGATTATATCCACCTCCGCCGATACTGTCGGAGTTACCCTAAAAGCAGACGTAGACAATCTTCCGCTGGATGATACCAACTTAATCGTCAAAGCGGCAAATCTTATAATCGAAAAATACGGCATCAAACAGGGCATTGAAGTAAAGCTCATAAAAAATATTCCAATGTCCGCAGGCCTCGCGGGCGGAAGCTCCGATGCGGCTGCAACACTTCGCGGAATGAACAGACTCTTCGGACTCGGGTTAACCGATGAAGAGCTTTGCAGACTCGGTGTCAGAATCGGCGCAGACGTGCCTTACTGCATCCGCGGCGGCACATACTTAGCCGAGGGCTTGGGCGAAATTCTTACCAAACTTCCTGACGTGCCTCAGTGTACCGTACTCGTGGCAAAACCCAAATTCGGCGTTTCCACAGGCTACGTATATCAGAACTTAAGACTTGACCAGGTGCGCAAACATCCCGACGTGGATGCGGTTGTTGACTGTGTCAATAAGAACGACTTAAAGGGCATCGCTTTTAACATGGAAAACATCCTCGAGACAGTTACCATACGCGACTATCCTTTTATCCAGATCATAAAAGACATAATGAACGACTTCGGCGCTTTGAAAGCTTTGATGAGTGGCAGCGGTCCTACAGTATTTGGCCTCTTTGATAACAAGGCAAATGCAGAAAGGGCAGCAGTTACTTTACGAGACCTCGACGATGTCGGAGATGTAATTGTTACATGCTTCGAAAATCTTAACTCCGATGAAGTCACCAAGAAAGCGCAGATTACTCTTAAGAGTGTAATGGATGCCGACGAACCTTCGATTGAAGTTCATGATTGTATCGCAGTTGAAAGACGCGGAACTATCAGCGTATCCTATCGCGAAAAAGATCCCGAGACCGGTTCCGAAATCCTCAACACCATGACCATCAGCGACAGACGCCTCGATTACAGCAAGGCAGGCTCAACCAGCACCCACATGGTCATCACTCCTGACGAAGCGACCAGTACAATCTACCGTACACCATTTGGTAACATCATCATTGACATTATCTGTCACGAATATGTTCTCAACGAAATCGCTGACAGAATCATGCTCGAACTTGATTATGATGTGATGCAGGGCGGCACAAACGTTAACCATTGCAATATGACAATAGAAATAGAATATAATATCTAAAATTTTTTATCATTTCATTAATCCCCGTAGTAAAAAACTACGGGGATTTTTTTAGTTGTAAAAAGAAGCAATTCAGAGTAGAATGTGAATACATTCATTCTATTTTATGTCCGACTCGGACATTATTTCCTGTATTTTATAAAAAAATGTGTATAACTTGAGGATAATTGTAATTTTTTTATAGAAAGGAGTTGACACGATTGAGATATATCTCATACAATATAAATAAGCAAATTGGTGAAAAGTCTTTTGTAGTAGAGTTTTATGAAACTGAAGATGGAAAGAAACCGGTAGAGGATTTTCTGGATTCGATTGATAATAAAATAGCTTCTAAAATGCTGGGATTAATGGAATTGCTAGAAGAGGAAGGGGATGGACTCCGAATGCCTTATTCCAAGCATTTAGGGAATGGTATTTTTGAACTGCGATGCAAATTGGGAAACAATACTACCAGGGCGTTATATTTCTTTTATTATGGTGGGAAAATCGTAATTACAAATGGATTTACAAAGAAAACACAAAGGACTCCGCTTGGTGAAATCAAATTGGCAAAACAAAGAAGAGAAGATTGGATAAAAAGACAAGAGGAATTTGGTAATAAAGATATAGGGAGGTGATTTTCATGACATTAAAAGAGTATAAAGAAAAAAGAATGAAAGATCCCGAGTTTGCGAAAGCATATGTGGAGATGCAACCTGAAATGGAAGTGATTCGTGCATTGATTGATGCGAGAATCTCTCAGAATATGAGTCAGAAAGAATTGTCAGAGAAAACAGGCATTGCCCAGACAGAGATAAGCAAACTTGAAAACGGAACACGCAATCCGTCGATTAAACTTCTTCAGCGTCTCGCTGACGGAATGGGCATGGTGCTTAATGTGACGTTTACACCCAAGGAAACTATGATGAAATAAAAAATGCAGGTCCACGACCTGCATTTTGTTTTTGACTTATTTTTTGCTAATCGGCTTTGCACCGGCTTTTTCCTGAAGCTTCTCAACCGTACGCTTGAAGACGTTTTTCTTCTTGGCGGGAGGAAGTTCCTGCTTGCCGTGCGCAAGTTTTACGGATACGATGTACATTCCGCTGATAACAGCCTTAACTTCTTTCTTAACGGGAATGGAATCGAAGATCTTGTCGTCTGCGATGAGTGTTACAATCTGAGGTCCGACCTTAGCCTTAACAACGGGAACTTTTATGAGCCTTGTCATTTTCGGCGCCTGATCAACTACCGACTGAGGAAAGCCTGCGTCTTTAAATCTGCATTTCTTCTTGTCGATGATAAGCATCGAAACATTTTGTCTTGCGGCATCAATCTGCTTCTGCTGCTCAGCCTGCTTCTTATCCATTCTCTTTCCGACGAAGAAAAGAACGATAACTGCTATAAGTAAAACTCCTGTAATGGAAAGCATTACGATGGAGAATGGTGATATCTGTGCTAATAGTAAATTCGGTATCATTTATGTCCTCCTAAAAAATTGCTATACCATAATAACAAAAAACTCAGAAAATAGCAAGAATACATAAATTTGTAAAAATGATTAAAAAAAGGCTTTAAGCGTTATAAAATATGTAAAATACGCGTATTGATTTATAAAAAATGCTGTGTTATCATAGACGCGATAAAATTTCACGAATTATACATAAATATAGGATATGATATGTATGTCGAAAGAAATTTCGGCGTTCATTTTTTTACACAGTCAAAAAACCTATAGGAATTAATCATAAAAGGTCGGCATATGAGCGATAGGAAGTTTAACATTATATGCGGTCATTACGGATGCGGTAAGAGCAATTATTCAATCAATCTTGCCCTCGATATGGCGAAGAACGGGCGCAGAGTCATGCTCGTGGATTTGGACCTCGTCAATCCGTACTTCCTTTCATCGGGCTACAAAGACATGCTCGAAGAAAACGGCATCAAAGTAATCGCTCCGCTCTTTGCAAACACCAACGTCGAAACACCCGCGCTTCCCGCAGACTTAAACCTCATGTTTGAAACAGACATGGACGTCGTGATGGATCTCGGCGGCGACGATGCAGGCGCAGTAGTCCTCGGCCGCTACGCAGGCCAGCTTTCGCAGATTGACTACGAAATGACCTACCTTGTAAACAAATACCGTAACCTCACTGCCACAGTTGAAGATACGGTAGAAATCATAAAAGAAATCGAAGCCGCTTCAAGATGTAAAGCAACAAAAGTCCTTAACAATTCGCATCTTAAGTTTGAAACGACTTATAAGACTATCGAAGAATCTTTGGACTATGCAAAGGAAGTGGCTGAGAAGTTAGAACTTCCGTTTGTGGGAACCACAATTCCGAAGTTCTTGCTTGAAGATGAAGCAGTTAGAAATATAGTTGAGTCTAGTGATGAAAGTTTTATTCCCATCGACATTTATGTAAGAGCACCTTGGGAATGAGTCCTTTATACCGATATTTTTTCGATTACCCGGGAGTGGCGACCGTATGATGCACAAGCGGGTAATATAAATGCGTCGGTACTTAGCGAGACGAGCGTTTTCGGGCGAAGTCGAGCTTAGTATCCGCTACGTATTTATCTTTAGCGAGAGCGTGCCCGCGGTGTATCGTGCGGTCGACACTCCCCCTGTAAGTCAATAAACAACGGCTAAACATACACAAACGAAAGAGAGGAAAATACAAATGGCAAAAGTTACGATTAACGAAGCTTTATGTAAAGGTTGCGGTCTTTGCGTCGAAGCGTGCCCCAAGAAATTGCTTGTGCTTGCTACGGATCATATTAATGCTAAAGGATATCATCCTTCTA
>JAEEGK010013590.1_pt1 | contig 18324 bp, 15 predicted proteins | sample 8958771 | NCBI WGS metagenome assembly JAEEGK01 (sample SAMN16246547, study PRJNA631951) | gut metagenome | biome: gut microbiome; feature: rumen; material: SC-attached | host: Bos | place: Iran: Karaj | collected 2018-10
GTGACTCTGTTTACCGTCTGTTCTACGATACCGTAAAGGGTGGTGACTATCGTGCTCGCGAGGCTAACGTTTATCGTCTGGCTGAGGTATCAAACAATATTATCGACCAGTGTGTAGCTCAGGGCGTTCCCTTCGCTCGTGAGTATGGTGGCATGCTGGCCAACCGTTCTTTCGGTGGTGCTCAGGTAAGCCGTACTTTCTACGCTAAGGGTCAGACGGGTCAGCAGCTGCTGCTGGGTGCCTATAGCTCGCTGAGCTGTCAGGTACAGGCTGGCAAGGTAAAGCTGTACACCCGTTACGAGATGGAAGACGTGGTCATCGTTGATGGTCGCGCTCGTGGTATCATCGCCAAGAACCTGGTAACTGGTAAGCTGGAGCGTTTCAGCGCCAATGCCGTAGTTATCGCTACTGGTGGATATGGTAACACTTACTTCCTCTCTACTAACGCTATGGGATGTAACTGTACCGCCGCTGTCCAGTGCTATCGTAAGGGTGCATACTTTGCTAACCCCTCTTACGTTCAGATTCACCCCACTTGTATCCCCGTTCATGGCGACAAGCAGTCTAAGCTGACGCTGATGTCTGAGTCACTGCGTAACGACGGTCGTATCTGGGTTCCCAAGAAGATTGAGGACGCTAAGGCTCTGCAGGCTGGTACCAAGCAGGGTTGGGAAATTCCTGAGGAGGACCGCGACTACTATCTGGAGCGCCGCTATCCCGCCTTCGGTAACCTTGTTCCCCGTGACGTTGCCTCTCGTGCTGCTAAGGAGCGTTGCGACAAGGGCTTCGGTGTGAACAACACCGGTCTGGCTGTGTTCCTCGACTTCTCTGAGTCTATCAACCGTTTGGGCCTCGATATCATCATGCAGCGTTATGGCAACCTCTTCGAGATGTACGAGGAGATTACCGACGTATTCCCTGGCGACCTGGCCAACGAGATTAATGGTGTGAAGTATTACAAGCCGATGATGATCTATCCCGCTATCCACTACACGATGGGTGGTATCTGGGTTGACTACGAGTTGCAGACCTCTATTCCTGGTCTGTTTGCTATCGGTGAGTGTAATTTCTCTGACCACGGTGCTAACCGTCTGGGTGCTTCTGCTCTGATGCAGGGTCTGGCCGATGGTTACTTCGTGCTGCCTTACACCATCCAGAACTATCTGGCCGATCAGGCTGTTTGGCCGAAGGTTTCTACCGATCTGCCTGAGTTCGCTGAGGCTGAAAAGAAGGTGGACGCTGAACTCGACCGTCTGCTGAACATCAAGGGTAAGCGTTCTGTTGACTCTATCCACAAGGAACTCGGCCACATCATGTGGGAGTATGTAGGTATGGGCCGCACCGCTGAGGGATTGAAGACTGGTCTGAAGAAGATGCACGAACTCGAGAAAGAGTTCGATGAGAACCTGTTCGTTCCTGGCACTAAGGAAGGCTTGAACATCGAGCTCGACAAGGCTATCCACCTGCGTGACTTCTTCACGATGGGTCAGCTCGTAGCATTCGACGCTCTCTCTCGTAACGAGTCCTGCGGCGGACACTTCCGCGAGGAGTATCAGACCGAGGAAGGTGAGGCTAAGCGCGACGACGAGAACTACTTCTACGTAGGCTGCTGGGAGTACAAAGGCAAGGGCAACGAACCCGAGCTCATCAAGGAGCCGCTGGAGTATGAGGCTATTAAGGTACAGACACGTAACTATAAGAACTAAAGGATGAAAGGGCTAAACGGTTATCTAAAGACAAGTATCGTACTAAGTGCTTGTATTTTAGTAATAGCAATAGCAGATGTTACTGGAGGGTATAAATCGGAGGCAATCCATTATCTCGTCTTGGGATCGCTTTTGCTGCTAAACCAGATTTTAGCTTATCGCATCAATAATAAAAACAAGTAAATTATGGCTAAAAACATAAGTTTCACTATCAAGTTCTGGCGCCAGAATGGCCCCAAGGACCAGGGACATTTCGACACCCACGAGATGCACGACATTCCCGACGACACCTCGTTCCTCGAGATGCTTGACATCCTGAACGAGGAGCTCATCAACGAAGGCAAGGAGCCCTTCGTATTCGACCACGACTGCCGCGAGGGTATCTGCGGTATGTGCTCACTCTACATCAACGGTACACCTCACGGACTCACCGAGCGTGGTGCTACTACCTGTCAGCTCTACATGCGCCGCTTCAATGATGGCGACGTCATTACCGTAGAGCCTTGGCGCTCAGCTGCCTTCCCCGTAATCAAGGACTGTATGGTTGACCGCGGTGCCTTCGATAAGATTATCCAGGCCGGTGGTTACACCACTATCCGTACTGGTCAGGCTCAGGATGCCAACGCTATCCTGATTCCTAAGGAGGATGCCGACGAGGCTATGGACTGCGCATCTTGCATCGGCTGTGGCGCTTGCGTCGCTGCTTGTAAGAACGGCTCGGCTATGCTCTTCGTATCGTCTAAGGTTTCTCAGCTCGCCCTGCTTCCCCAGGGTCGCGTAGAGGCTGCCCGCCGCGTGAAGAACATGATCGCCAAGATGGACGAACTCGGTTTCGGTAACTGCACCAACACTCGCGCTTGCGAGGCTGTCTGTCCGAAAAACGAGACCATCGCCAACATCGCCCGCCTGAACCGCGAGATGATCAAGGCCAAGCTCGCTGATTAGCATTATATTGGTAGCGAGGCAATCTTGCCTCGCTACTATATATTATAATGTACACGAACGATTTTAACTACAATATGCCAAAATATATTATAAAGGCAGAAAACGTAGGCAACCTATGTGTTTGCTTGACATTCAGCGATAATACGGTTCAGACTGTTGACATTGGTGATTTTATCCGTCGCCATCCGCATCCTCAGTACAATAAATATCTTGACCCTCGAAAGTTTAAGCGCTTCACTCTTGAGAATGGCAACATTGTATGGGGTAAAAGTTGGGACTTGATTTTCCCTGTTGAGCAGCTTCATTCAGGTAAATTGACCCAATAGCAGCCTTTTCTCTCATCTCCAACGCAATGACGTTGGCAGGATACACATTATTAATATTATATGCTTGTCAAAACTGGCAGTTTTCTTGTAGAGGGCGATGTATCGCTTGTGCCAAGGGCCTTCTATTTCAGTTTCAGGTACTTGAAAATCTCTTGAGTATATTTTCGTAGATTATTGAATGATTGTCCTCGGCCCACGATGTTGTAGAGTAGGGCAGATGCTGCTGAGGCATTCTCCTTGCCGACGTAAGGACTGACGGTGGAAATCTGGATGTCATTTTCCTCCAGATGGAGATGGGCCTCGTAGAGGTCGCGTGTATTCATCTCGAAGGTTTTTCCTTTTTCCACGTCCTCGATGATGGTTTTGGTGTTGTCTGCTCTTACCACTCTCCATTCCTTGCGCGCTTTGCTCAGAATGGTATTTTCTTCATCTATGGCGAGAACAAAATCTTCATACTTCAATTTGGTGTTATACCTTTCGACAGGAACATCCTCACCGCCTTTGTCCAATGTTTTAGTGGGCCGATAAAACACTTGTTGGCTCTTGATGTCGCGACGCATGCATCGCCCCATGAATTCAAGGTTCTCCTGCATCAGTTGACGTCCGTGTTTGCGCCCTCTGATGTCGTTAAACATGGCATCGGGCAACAGACGGTGCTCAAACATATAGAGCAACATGTCGGGGCTGCAGCTAGTGGTATTCCCAATAAATGCGAGGGAGTTTTCTTCGGCATACGACTTATCGTAGTAGGGATTATTAGGATGTTTGATGCATTTGGCATTCAAACAGCAGGTTGTTTGTCCATTATTCTCGAAGAAGCATGCCATCGGCTCTTTTATGTCTTCGAATTCGGGCGGTATTTCAGGATCTTTCATTCCCAAATCCTCCTTCGTCCATTTGAAATAGTCTTTGGCATCGCGGAAGAAATAGAGTCGTTCGCCACGATGCTTTTTGATGAATTCATCGTATTGTCCTACATAATCGTTCATCCAGTGGTGGTGCTGCTGTAGCTCTTCAAGATACATCTGGCTATGCTTCTTGTTGGGATTTGTCCAGAGGCTTGGCCCGTTCAGTTCCCATCTGTTATTCATGTTGATGAAAGAGGCCAGGATATGGGTGTGCTTGTTCGTCATTTTGCGGGCATCACCATTAAAGTCGTTGTAGTCTACCCAGAAAGTCTTTCCCAGGAAATCTTTCAAGGTCAAACCCATCAAGTCGCTGCCTGCTATCTGAAACATCTCATATTCTCTGGACTTGATTTGTTCGATGGATTCTGCGATTTCATCGTTGGGATCATCCATTTCGATGCGTATCATTTCTGCATAGATTTGCTGTGGTGTGAGCGACAGGGGCCATGTCTGCATTCTGAATACGAAGTGGCATTCGTTGGCGTACTCCAATGTTTCTTTATCAGCTTGTCCAAATAGTTTTCCTAAGCAAGCCTCGTCATATTTCGGATCGGAATTGCCATACCATCTTCCCAGAAGGCTATACAGGCTGAGCCAGATGAGCACCATCTTCACCTCATTGGCATTTTCCTGGGTCTCTTCCGCATAGAGAAAGTCGGCCAGCTCCTTTCATTGCCCTTTTTTTATGTTTGATGCCGCAAAGATAATCTTTTTTCTATAAGAATCCAAAAGATTTTGTAAAATAAAAAGGTTTTTTGTTGGCTAAATGAAAAAAGATGCGTACTTTTGCAGTAGTTTTATTAGAAGCATAGGACTAATATATTAATATGTACGACCAACAGCAAGTCTTTTCAGATTCACTTTACATAATGGTCTATGGCGGGTCAATGGTATTTGCGCTCATTGCCTGCATCTATTTGTTGTTCCGTCGTAGCAATGCTATTGCGCCTGAAGTCACGCCACCTCTGCGGCTGCGTCGCTGGGTGGCTGTTTTCTTTGGGATTATGCTGATGAGCCATATGTCGTGGTATATTTTAGTAAAGTACGGCCATCACTTTGGCGATTCCCTGATGTGTATCATCGTGGCAGCTGCCCTCGACTGTATGGTGCTGATACCCCTTATCATGGGTATGCTTCAGGCGATGTTGCAAGACCGTCGTCGCCCGCTCTGGCCCTTCATCTTAGCCTCGTTGCCAGTTGCAGCCTTATTTGCAGCGACTGCTTATCGTAATGACATAGCCCTTTTGCCCTGGATACAATGCTATTTCATGTTGATGACCGTTGTAATGTTCATATATATGGCCTTTGCAGTCAGGCAGTATAGCCTGTGGCTTCGTAACAACTATGCTGACCTGGAGAACAAAGAGGTGTGGCAGAGCTTTATGGTGCTGGCCACCTGTCTACTGGTTCTTAGTTTCTACATATACTCCAGTAATGGCATGACCTTCGAGTATGCCGTTCAGGTGTTCGACTACTTGTTTATCGCTATCCTGCTCTGGCGAGTGGAGACGTTGCAGACGCTGAAGAACAATGACGACAGTGATGATATCACTGAGGCGACGGGCCTGGAGGAGGTGATGGCCTTACAATCCAGTGCGCCCCAAGCCACCATTCCTGACAACATCGGACAGTTGCTGGAGCACTATTGCGAGGGAGGACAGCTCTACTTGCGCCAAGACATCACGCTCAGTCAGCTCAGCAAGGCCATCGGAACCAACCGTTATTATCTCAGCCAGTATTTTACACGTCAGGACACCACTTATAATGCCTATATCAATAGTTTGCGCATCCAGCACTTTGTGCGTCTCTACCAAGAGGCTACCGTTGCCAAGCGCTCTTTCACTGCCCAGCAACTGGCCCAGGAGTGCGGTTTCAGGAGTTATAGCACTTTTGCCGTAGCCTTCAAGCAGCGCATGGGCCAGACGGTCTCGACGTGGATGCGTAACACAGCGAAGTAACCCCTCAAACCATCGGCAATGGTTTTTTCCATCTGACGACTCTCAGAATTTGCAAATACAGTCTCAGAATTTGCAAATTCTGATGGTAAAGGCTTCTTTGGGGTAGCATATTCCAGTTTTTTTTGTTATCTTTGCATCGCTTTTTCCGTCTATGAATCCAGAGACAGGCAAGAGACTTGACGATAGACTCAAAATGAAATCATATATAGGAATGAAAAAGATATTTGCTATAGTAGCCCTGTTGATGGTAAGTGTAACGCTCACTGCCCGTCAGAAGCCTGCCGACCAGGAGAAGCAGCAACCCCAGGAACAAGAGCAGGCTATGGTTCAGCGTCTCTATGAGACGCAGGTCAGTGGCAGCGATTCAGACTTCTACGAAGCTCACGAAGCATTCATGGACTATCTGGAGGGGCGCAAGGACTGGGATAAATACTATCGCACGTGGATGAACCGTGTTATCTATGATGTGAACCACAAGTATTTCCATCGTGCCTTCCAAGAGATAAACTACATTACAGACGATATCGAGGAGCGCCATCAAGAGCACTATCTCTATATCGCCAACATGGGACTGGGCTTTTTCTATAACGGTCGCAACCAGCCTGAGCTGGGTGAGAAGTACTTCAGGCGCGCCTTGCAGGGCATCGATGCTGAGAAGGACCCTGTGTCTGTATTCAATTCCTACCTCTCTTTGGCTCAGTCGCTCAGCTTTAAGCGTCCCGCCGAGGCGATGGCATGTCTTGACAGCCTGCCTCAGCAGATGCTTGAGAACCCGATGTACGAGAGTGGTGTGCTGGGCTACCGTTGCATCATCGCCAACAAGATGGGCGACTATGAGGCCTTTGAGCGTTATTTTACTAAGTATGACAGCATCCGCCAGAATCTGCCCAACCAGTTCAATGCTACAAATCTCCAGCAAGTAATGGTCTGCCATAGTCTTATACGGAAAGACTACCAGGGTGCCCTTGCCTGGTGCGACTCTATCGATGTGCCCTTGACAGCCACAGAGCTGCGCATCAATGTCTATGAGCAGATGGGCGACTGGAAGCAGGCCTTTCGTGCCTCAGAACTGAAAGACAGTCTTCAGCTCATTGCCGAGCGCGAAGCGCTGGAGTTGCATATGACAGATATGGCACGTGACATCGACTTGCTTCAGGCAGAGCAGGAAAAGGCAGAGATGCGACATATGCAATTGCTGGTAGTAGGCCTGATGGCATTGGCTATCATCGGTTTGCTCATCGGTATGCTCGTGTATCGCCACAAGAAGAACCTCCGATTGAAGGAGCAGTTCCTTCAGTTGCAGGAGGCTCGCAGACGCACTGAGGCCGGACAGGCCATCCGTCGTGCCTTTGTCACTACGATACAGGAGAAGTTGAAATCGCCCATCAATGTGCTGAGAGGCTATGCTCGTATTTTCAACAATCCTGATTTTATCCTGAATCCGGATGAACGCCCCAAGCGCTACAACGACATCCTCACTGCTGCCCGTACCATAGAGTCGCTGATGGATCCTGTGCTAGACTCCTATGCCAGGGGAACAGTCGGCATCTCCGACGAGGAGAAGCAGGTGTGTATGGATGCCCTTCGCTCCCCGTTGCTCACCTTGATCAACACGTCGGAGGTAATCATCGACGGGAACGGATTGATTCCACACGATGAATATATGCAGTTGCGAGCCAGCGTTTGTCGCGATGCCTACCGTGTGGCCACCTCTGCCCATCAGCTCATCCTGTTCAGTATCTATAACGACGATATTCCCTCGCCTAAGCCAGACAGAATAGGGCTCAATGAAGTGGTGCACTCCATCCTGAACAGTTACGACCTGCACCCCTCGGCTGTAGAAAAGCAGCGCAATCTGGTCACAGAGTTTAAGACTGAGGTGGATGACGACGTGATGGTGAATACCAACCCCTTGTTGCAGGAGCTGCTGAACTGCCTGCTCGACAATGCTGACAAGTATGCCACTGGCGGTACTGTGCTGATGAGTTGTCATGCCAATGCAGACGGTACTTATGCCATATCAGTCAGCAATGAAGGTCCGGTTATTCCTGCCTCAGATGCAGAGCGCATCTTCGATCCCTTCGTCCGTCTCTCGCCTGATGAACACAGCCTGGGCATCGGTCTGCCTCTGGCCCGTCGCCTTGCCATTTCAATGGGTTACGACCTCTTCCTCGACCAGACATATACTAAGGGAGTCCGTTTTGTGGTGTCGGGCATTTAAGATGGCAGAACGGCATTTTTTCTTAAAAAATACACGTTATCAGATAAATAATGTGTAACTTTGCGCCCATAACAAAAATATGAGGCAATGGATAAAATACAGTTATGGGTTCAGCAGTTGGTTGAAGCCTGTGGTTTAGAGGGCGCTGGTGTGGCTTATGCCAGTCATGCTGTCCTGGTGGTGTTTGCAATCCTGCTTGCTGTCTTGGCAGGTTTGTTGTGTCGCAGGATACTGGTGCCCATCGTACTGCGGTTGACCAGAAAGACAGAGGCCAAGTGGGACGATGTCATTTTCAGTCGCAAGGTGCTGATGACGGCGTGTAGCATCGTGCCGGCAATCGTTATCTGGATGCTGCTGCCCTGGACATTCTATGATTTCCCAACGGTCCGCGAAGTGCTGACCCGTCTCACAGCCATTTATATCACCGTGATGGCCGTGCGCACGCTGATCGTGTTTGCCGACTCTTTCAAACTGCTTGAGGATGGGCCGCGGACGGCGCGCCAGCAGTATCTTTATTCTGTCTGTGGTATCTTGAAAATCATCGTTGTCTTCATTGCCGTCATCGTAATCATCGCCATCATCATCAACAAAGACCCCACGACGCTGTTTGCTGGTTTAGGAGCGGCCTCAGCTATCCTGATGCTCGCCTTTCAGGATACCATCAAGGGCTTGGTGGCGGGCATCCGGCTGACCAACAATGACATGATTCACATTGGCGATTGGGTGACCGTGCCTTCTGCTGGCGCTAATGGAAGGGTGGAGGAGATCAGTCTGACAACAGTGAAGATACGCAACTTCGACAATACCATCATCACCGTCACGCCACAGACGCTGGTAGACGGCTCTTTCCAGAACTGGCTGGGGATGGAACAGCGCGAGGGTCGCAAACAAGTTAGGAAGGTGTATTTCGATTTCCGCTCGCTCACCATCGATGACGACGGGGTGGCCAATATCACCAAGTTCCGCCATCATATTGAGCAATGGCTTCGTGACAATCCGAAAGTGATTGGCGAGAAGAATCCGCTTGTGCGTCAGGCGGAGGCGGCACAGGCTGGCTGCTGTGTGGAGTTTATCTTCTGGCTGCGCTCGCAGGCGGCTATCGACTATGAGCACGATACCAGCGATATCATGGAGTATATTTATGCGACCAGTGCCGATTATGGCCTGCGGATCTATCAACAGTTCCCAGAGCAATAATACTTAAACGATTATAATTATGAACATCGGAGACAAGGGGCCTGAGATACTAGGCAAAGACGAACAGGGACGGGATATCCGTCTGAGTGATTACAAAGGACGTAAGCTGGTGTTGTATTTCTATCCGAAGGACAATACCAGTGGCTGTACGGCTGAGGCGTGCAGTTTGAGAGACCATTATGGTGAACTGCAAGGTGCAGGCTACGAAGTGGTAGGTGTGAGCAAGGACTCTGCCGCCTCGCACGTGAAGTTCAAGGAAAAGCATGAACTGCCCTTCCCGCTGATTGCTGATGTCGATAAGACTTTGATGGAAGCGATGGGTGCCTGGGGCGAGAAAGTGATGTATGGCAAGAAGACGATGGGCACCATCCGTACCACCTTTATTATTAATGAGGAGGGCATCATCGAGCAGATTTTCGCTGGCAAGCAGGTGAAGACTAAAGAGCACGCCGAGCAGATACTGAAGAAGTAATGAAAAGGCAGATTTTGTTTTTGGTGGCTTTTTGGTGTGTAGCAATGGTGACGGACGGACAAACGTTTGACGACGCCTTTGCAGATTCAACCCTGAGGCTTGACTATGTGCTGGCGGGCAACAACCACGAGCAGCATATATACTTCAGCAAAGCCAGCAGGATGTCTCGCTGGGCTGGGCGCAAAAACAGGCTTGCCGATATGCCTTTAAAGGGTAATGGTCAGCTGATACTGAGCGACCACGCGACGGGGCGTCAGCTCTATGTGCATACCTTCTCCACGCTGTTTCAGGAATGGCAGGCTACTGAGGAGGCTACCCGTGTAAACCGCGCCTTCAACGTCTCCTTCAACGTGCCCTTGCCCAAGTATCCTGTTGATGTAAACATCACGCTGACCGACTTTCACGACAAGGTGGTTGGACGGCTGCAGCATACCCTCAACCCTGCTGACATACTCATCCGACAGGTAACAGAGCCTCAGATCCCCTTCCGTTATATGTGGAAGGGGCAGGCGCAGTCGGATGGCGAGCCAGACATCACAACGTGCATCGACCTGGCTATTGTGGCTGAAGGCTATACCCGTAGCCAGATGGATAAGTTCTATTCTGACTGCCAGCGTGTGGTAGATGCCCTTTTTGCCCATGAGCCGTTTACCTCGATGAAATCGCGGTTTAATGTGGTTGCCGTTGCTGCTGAGTCGGCAGACAGCGGACCTTCGATACCTCATTTAGGCCGCTGGAATCAGACGCCAGTTGGCACGCACTACGATACATTCTACTCCAACCGTTACCTGATGACCCAAGATATGCACCGCCTTTACGACCTGCTGGCAGGTATCCCCTTCGAACAGATTATCGTGTTGGTGAATAGCGACACCTATGGTGGAGGCGGTATCTACAACCAGCTTACTGTTACCACCAGTGATCACCCAACGTTCCGCCAGGTGCTGGTGCATGAATTCGGCCACGCTTATGGAGGTCTGGGCGATGAATACTTCTACGATGACAGCTACGAGATGATGTATCCTGCCGATACGGAACCTTGGGAACCCAACTTGACTACGCTGAAGGATTTTGGCTCGAAGTGGGCTGATATGTTGCCTGAAGATACCCCCATACCTACACCGCCCGCAAAGATTCCTGATTACAGAAAGGTCGAGACCGAGGCTGAGCGTCAGCTGTTGAATGCCGCTACGCAGCGGGTGGGTGTCTTCGAGGGCGGCGGCTATCAGTCGAAGGGTGTCTATCGTCCGGCTCAAGAGTGCCGTATGAAGATCAACGAAGTTGAGGATTTCTGCCCCGTCTGCTCACGAGCCTTGGTGCGCATCACCGATTTCTATACCTGTATGTGACAGATTTCAACAGACAATTGACACAAATGCTAAACAAATGAACGAGACAAGGAAAGGGTTTGTACAGTTGCACCTGAGTGTGCTTTTGGCAGGCTTTACGGGCTTGTTCGGACGACTGATTACACTCAATGAGGTGGATATCGTGTGGTATCGGATGCTGTTTACAAGCCTGATACTGCTGGTGTTTACGGGGCTGCCGAAAGTGGGATGGAAGAAGTTTCTGCAGTTGTGTGGCTGTGGGGCGCTGCTGGGATTTCATTGGATATTGTTCTATGGTAGCATCAAGGCCTCGAATGTATCGATTGGTGTGATTTGTTTCTCGCTGATAGGCTTCTTTACTGCAATCTTCGAGCCGATGATCTATAAGCGCAAACTCTCTTGGCTCGAACTGTTGTTTTCATTGATTACCGTCGCTGGTGTGCTCTGCATCTTCTCGCTTGATGCCCGCTATCGCTATGGTATCGCCATTGGTGTTGTCTCGTCAGCCGTTTGTGCCCTTTACGCCATCTGCAACAAGAAGGCGAGTGTAGGCGTGCGCAGTCGGACGGTGTTGATGTATCAGATGTCTGGAGGGCTTGTCGCTATGTCGGCCATCATCCCGATCTACCTCTTTTTCTTTCCTAGCCAGCAGCCGGTTGTCGTAGTGCCAGAGGGCTCGAATCTTTGGTTCATGCTCTGTCACGCTTTGTTCTGCACAGTAGGTATGTATCTCCTGCAGATTCAGGCCTTGAAGCGCCTGTCGGCCTTTACCGTCAATCTGACCTACAACCTCGAGCCCTGCTACACCATTATCCTCGCCTTCCTCATCTTCGGCGAGGGTCGTGAGATTAATTTCTCTTTCTATATCGGCATCGCCCTCATTCTGCTCAGCGTCCTCTTGCAGACCAGACGTGCCTGGGGAAAGAGTGGTACCTTTACACAGTGAATATAATAAAAGACGAACAGCTGTTGTGGGAGCCTTTGTCTGATACATCACTTTTTGTGCAGTTTGTCGATAATGACAGCGAGGGCACCGTCGCCCGCCACGTTGCAGGCAGTGCCGAAGGAGTCCATTGCGATATAGAGGGCGATGATGAGTGCCTGAGCATCAGGATTGAAGCCTAGCACGCCAGCCATTGGCCCCAAGGCAGCCATCACAGCTCCGCCAGGTACGCCAGGAGCAGCAACCATACAGACACCTAGAAGCATGATGAAATGAAGAAATAGCGGAAAGTCGTGAGGCAATCCGCCGATGAGGCAGACGGTGAGTGCGCAGCAAGTGATCTTCATCATTGAGCCCGACAGGTGGATGGTGGCACAGAGCGGTACGCAAAAACTTGCGATTTCATCGCTCACACCGTTCTTTTTTGTCTGCCGCAGGGTGACGGGTATCGTGGCAGCACTCGACGAGGTGCCTAAAGCGGTGAAATAGGCTGGCAGCATATTCATCAGCAGGCGCAGCGGATTCTTTCTCGAAAGCCCTCCGGCAATTAGGAATTCATACATGAGGATAACGATATGCAGCACAAAGATGATACAGATGATTTTGGCAAACACTGCGATGATGTGATAGGCCTCGCCTGTAAAGGTCATGCCGAGGAAGATACCAAAGATATAGAGCGGCAGGAGTGGGATGATGGCCACTTGAATGGTCTTCTCGATGATAGTGCGGAACTCCGAGAAGCCTTTCTTCAGAATTGGTGAGTCAGTATAAGCAACACCGATGCCCACGACAAAAGAACTCACCAATGCTGCCATCACATCGAGAATGGCAGGAATATTCAGTTGGAAGTAGGGTACCAGCGCATCTGCTTTCTCTATCGCTGCCGTTGAGGCCTCCGTGTCTATCAGCATCGGAAAGAGCATTGTACCTGTAGCGAAAGCCAGCAGGCCGGCAATGATGGTGTCAGCATAAGCCAGTCCTACCGTCAGCAGCAACAACCGGCCTGCAGCCTTTCCGATATCGGCAATGGCCGGTGCCACCAGTCCGATGATGATCAGCGGGATCATGAAACCCAGGAATTGGCTAAACACATAGTTGAACGTCACAAATACGCGCACCCAACCCTCAGGTAGCACGTTTCCTATCAGTATCCCCATAACGATGGCGATAACAATACGTGGTAGTAATCCTATTTTTTTCATATTCTGGTGCAAAGATAATGTTTTTCTTCTTATCTTGGTTTTTTATTTAAGAAAAGTTGTACCTTTGCAGCCAAAATAATGGAATGATATGAACATTAAGCTACACACTCCCAAGAGTCTGAAGAATGGCAGCGGAATGGCTTCTCTGAAGCAATTCCTGCTTTCGCTCTTCGCCACCACCGTATCCATCGCCCTCACCTTCGGTACGGCAGCCGTCATCGACTACAACAAGAAACAAAAGGAGAAGCGTGAGATCGTGATGATGGTGATGTACGATATGTACAACTCGCTGGAAAACTTGATACTCTCCTGAAGAAACAAGATTAGATACCAGACCATACAGAACTAGACGATGACATATTTAGGTGAACTGATTTCAATCGGTGTGGCGTTCTCGTGGACTGCGACAGCGCTGCTAAGTGAGTTTGGCTCGAAGCGTTTGGGCAATCTCACGCTGAATGTGCTGAGGATGGCGCTGGCGCTGCTGTTCTCGCTAGTGCTCTTTGGAGTGGTGACGGGCAATCCGCTACCGATGGGTGTGCCTGGCGATGCCTGTGGCTGGATGCTGTTGTCAGGATTGGTGGGTTATGTGATAGGCGATTTCTGCCTGTTCCAGTGTTATATCATCATAGGTTCGCGCTTTGGTCAGCTCTTCATGACGCTGGCTCCGCTATCCGCTGCGCTGATGGCTTGGGTGACATTAGGTCAGCAGATGAGGGCGATGAGTGTCGTCGCTATGCTGGTGACGCTTTTTGGTATCGGTATCTCCGTGCTCGGACGAGGTGAGCATCATAAGCTATCGCTGAAACTGCCTCTTAATGGAGTACTCTATGCGATCGGGGCAGCCGTCTGTCAAGGTGTGGGACTGGTGCTCAGCAAGATAGGTATGGACCATTACGATATGGCTGCATTGGCCGATTTGGGCGTACCTGAATGGTTGGTGCCCTTCAGTGCCAATTTCTACCGTTGCGTTGCGGGCATCATAGGTTTCACCTTATTATTATATTTTCGCGATGGAATGGCTCCTTTACGCGAGGCCATGCACGACAGGAAAGGACTTACCGTTGCTACTGCCACCACCATCTTTGGGCCCTTCGTGGGTGTCGGCTTCTCGCTGATGGCTGTACAATATACGGCAGCAGGCATCGCCTCCACGCTGATGGCTATGACACCTATCATCATCCTTCTGCCATCCTATTGGCTCTTCCATGAGAAAATTACCTGGAAGGCTATTGTTGGTGCCTTTATCTCCGTCGTTGGCGTCAGCCTGTTCTTCTTAGGCTGAAGGCTTTCGCCCGCAAATGCCTTCTGGCTTTCAAACGTTGCTCTATCCACGGCTTTATAATGTAAAGATACAAATATTTGTATTTCGTTCGTTTATTCAGAAATTATTCGTATATTTGCAGCCAAAGATACAATTAACAAAATGATAATCATGAATAATGAGTGAGAACATGAAGAGGAACTTTATCAAATATATGATAGTTGTTACAGTGATGATTTCTACAAGTTTTTTTGTTGGCTATAGAAGTTATGCAGCGGTAAATGGAGAAATACCAGATTACTGGCAACAAAAAGCTTATGGTGATTCGCTAGTGGTTTTTCCAAGTCGTCTTACATAACGGGAGACAAACGTCAGACAGATTACAAGATTCAATACTGGCTCCTTATTTACTAATAAGGGATTCTTATTTTTCAATAACCTGCCATTATTGTCGGATAAGGGCAGGTTATTTAGTACGTAGGCGGCGCACTTGAGTGCGCCCCTATCCGTACTGGAGTGCGCAATATGCGCACTAAAACTGAAACGGATATACACACCACCAAAATAATGCTATAAAAAAAGAATTGCATCGATTTTAGGCAACCATATACCTTCTCGGATGGCCTTTGTGGTAAGGCATTTCTTGCGATGAAGGTATATGTTGACCATATTTCTTGCAGAATATTTGTTCTTTTCAAAGAAATGTTGTAGTTTTGCAACCAAATGAGAGGTACGGACAATGGATAAGATTCAGTTATGGGTTCGGCAGGTGGTGGAGGCCTGCGGTTTGGAGGGAGATATCGTGGCCTATGTCAGCCATACGGTGCTGGTCATACTGGCTATATTGCTGGCAGTGGTGGCTGGGTTGCTGTGTCAGAAGATACTGGTGCCAATCGTGCTGCGACTGACGAAGAAGACGGAGGCGAAGTGGGACGATGTCATTTTCAGTCGCAAGGTGCTGATGACAGCATGCAGCATTGTGCCAGCAATCGTCATCTGGATGCTGTTGCCCTGGACATTCTACGATTTCCCGACGGTCCGCGAAGTGCTGACCCGTCTCACGGCAATTTATATCACTGTGATGGCTGTGCGCACGCTGATAGTGTTTGCCGACTCTTTCAAACTGCTTGAAGATGGCAAAAGGACGGCACGCCAGCAGTATCTTTATTCCGTCTGCGGTGTCTTGAAGATCATCGTAGTCTTCATTGCCGTCATCGTAATCATCGCCATCATCATCAACAAAGACCCCACGACGCTGTTTGCCGGACTTGGTGCGGCTTCAGCCATCCTGATGCTCGCCTTCCAGGATACCATTAAGGGTTTGGTGGCAGGCATCCGTCTGACCAACAATGATATGATCCACATCGGCGACTGGGTGACGGTGCCTTCTGCCGGTGCCAACGGAAGGGTGGAGGAGATTAGTCTGACCACCGTTAAGATCCGGAACTTTGACAATACTATCATCACAGTCACCCCACAGACACTGGTAGATGGCTCTTTCCAGAACTGGCTGGGGATGGAGCAGCGCGAGGGCCGCAAGCAGGTCAGGAAGGTGTATTTCGATTTCCGCTCGTTCACCGTTGATGACGACGGAGTGGCCAATATCACCAAGTTTCGCCATCATATCGAGCAATGGCTTTGCGATAATCCGAAGGTAATCGGTGAGAAGAATCCGCTTGTGCGTCAGGCAGAGGCGGCACAGGCAGGTTGCTGTGTGGAATTTATCTTCTGGTTGCGCTCGCAGGCTGCTATAGACTATGAGCACGATACCAGCGATATCATGGAGTATATCTATGCTGCCAGCGCCGACTATGGCCTGCGCATCTATCAGCAGTTCCCAGAGCAATAATACTTAAACGATTATAATTATGAACATCGGAGACAAGGCGCCTGAGATTCTGGGCAAAGACGAACAGGGACGGGACATCCGTCTGAGTGATTACAAAGGACGCAAGTTGGTGCTGTATTTCTATCCGAAGGACAATACCAGCGGTTGCACGGCTGAGGCTTGTAGTCTGAGAGACCATTATGGAGAGTTGCACGGCGCAGGCTACGAGGTGGTGGGTGTGAGTAAGGACTCTGCTGCTTCGCACGTCAAATTCAAGGAGAAGCATGAGCTGCCCTTCCCGCTGATAGCTGATGTGGACAAGACGCTGATGGAGGCGATGGGCGCCTGGGGCGAGAAGGTTATGTATGGCAAGAAGACGATGGGCACCATCCGCACCACCTTTATTATCAATGAGGAGGGCATCATCGAACAAATCTTTGCTGGCAAACAGGTGAAGACCAAAGAACACGCAGAACAAATTCTGAATAAATAAGGAATAGAGGGTCGACCCAATGGCTTCTTATCTGAACACAGACAATATCTCGCGCAGCACGGATGGAGTGGAGTATCATCCGCTACGCCCTTTCCTACCTGAGAATGCCAGCGTATTGTTTCTGGGGAGTTTTCCACCCCAGCGTAAACGATGGTGTATGGATTTCTATTATCCCAATTTCATCAACGACCATTGGCGCATAGAGGGACAGGTGTTCTTTGGCAACAGAAACCATTTTGTGGATTTGGAGGCCAAGTGCTTCAAACTCGATGAGATTGTGGCTTTCTGCCAACATTGGGGGCTCGCTTTCTTTGACACCTCTACAGCTGTTCGTCGCCTGAAGGATAATGCCTCAGACAAGTTCCTTGAAGTGGTTGAACCAACTGATATCCATTCGCTTCTCAGACAGCTGCCTCATTGTCGCGCCATCGTCACAACGGGTGAGAAGGCCACAGAAACCATCTGCGCTACGATGCATATTCCTGTCATCCCAAAGGTCAATACCTCAGTGGCCATTCCTGACACATGCAACCTTGATGGCGAACAGATTCATCTCTATCGTCTCCCATCTTCCTCCCGTGCCTACCCCATGTCTTTCGAAAAGAAAGCAGAGGCTTATCGGCAGATGTTTGAAAAAGTCACGAAACAAATATAAATCATATGACACCAAAAGAATTAAGAAACGAACGGTTGGCAGAGCGGATGATTAAGAATCTGAAGCGCCGCAACATGGAGGCCTTTTACTGCAAGACAACAGAGGAGGCTGTGAAGAAAGTATCGGAACTGATTGCCGATGGGAGCAGTGTGACGTGGGGTGGTTCGATGACCATCCGCGATATGGGAATCCCTCAGGCACTGAAAGACAGGGGAACCCTCGAGGTGCTCGACCGCGATGTGGTGACAGACCGCGAGGAAGTGGTAAAGATCTATGAGCGCGCCTTCACTGCCGATGTCTATCTGTCGAGTGCTAATGCCATCAGCGAAGATGGCGTCATTGTGAATATCGATGGCAATGGCAATCGTGTAGCTGCCATCACCTGGGGACCGAAGAAGGTGATCTTTATCGTCGGTATAAATAAGGTGGCTCAAAGTGTGGAGGCTGCTCTGGCTAGGGCGCGCAGCACGGCGGCGCCTACCAACGCGGCGCGCTTCGATGTCAAGACGCCTTGCAAGACCGACGGTGTGTGTCATAACTGCAACTCGTCGCAGTCTATCTGTAACTATGTCCATTTCCTCAGGAACTCCCCTCAGGGCCGACATGTCGTTGTGTTGGTAGGTGAAAACCTAGGATACTGATGGTCTGGTTAATGAGTTCAAAGAATGGCATAATCTAAATGTGTTTTAAATGGTTTACTAAAATGCTGTGTTTTAAATGGTATTGTTAATTATTTTTATTGGTGTCAATTTCGGGCTTCTATAGTGTCTTCGTGCTTCCAATTTTCCTCGTGCACTAGGAAAATTATTCTCGCTAGTTAGGGCGCAATATTTATCCCTTATTGACAATGCAAAGGTACGAAAATTATTTGAATAATG
>JAEEGK010013591.1_pt1 | contig 18322 bp, 8 predicted proteins | sample 8958771 | NCBI WGS metagenome assembly JAEEGK01 (sample SAMN16246547, study PRJNA631951) | gut metagenome | biome: gut microbiome; feature: rumen; material: SC-attached | host: Bos | place: Iran: Karaj | collected 2018-10
CCCAATCCCCAATCCCCAATCCCCAATCCCCCATCCCCCATCCCCAAACCCCAAAAAAAAATATGTTTATATTAAATATAAAAAAAAATAAAAAATATAATTTTTAAATTTAATAAAAAAAATATTAAATAAAAAAATAAAAAGAAAAAATTAAATTTATAATAAAAAAAATTCATAAATAATTAAAGAAAATCATATAAAAAAATGATATGATAATAAAGAGAAAAAGATAAAGAAAATATATATATATATTCAGGAATATTGAAAAATAATGAAAAAAACATTTCATTAAAAGAATTATAATACATTTAATGGAAAATAATTTTCCTAATTGAACTTAATTAATCTACCCTAAATTAAAAAAAAGGAAAAGGACTCAAATATTATTTAGAAAAATAATTAATAAATTTGTTTGAAAAATAATTCATTTAAAATGGAAAAGAAGTGTAGATAATCTATATGAACTTGAAATATATCTATGAAACTTTATTTAATAATTGAAATTAACTTTAATAAAACAGAAAGATAAATCAGAATAGAAACTTACAAATTAAAACCCAATTTCATAAATTAAGCCTTTGTTCTACTATTATTCTGAGTTATTAAATAAAATTATTTATTGAGTTTCAAGGAAAAATCATGGAGAAAAAAAAAATGTCTAATTTATTATGATATGGAAAAATTCATTTGTGGATTAAAAAAATAAGAGAGAATAATTATTTTTTTTAATTTATGTTTTTATTTTTTTTATTATAATTATTCTTTAATGTATTAGTCTTAAGTGTTTTTTTTCAAAAATATGGAGATTGGATAAACTATTTCCAAAGTTAAATATTATTTATTTTCAAAAAATAAAAAGAATTAAAAAAATATTAAAATAAAATGAAACAAATAAATTAATTTTTTAATTTATCAATTCTTTCAAATAATCCAAATTGTAAATTTCCATTAGGATTTCTATCTTTAAGATGAAAAGCAGTATCAACAGCAATATCTTTAACTTCTTTTTCAATAGTTAACATTTGTTCAGGAATTTGTTCATCAGCTTTATGTTTATTAGCAATAGTTTGAATTTCAGAAAAAATTTCATTTAAATTCATATAACCTTTTTTATCATTTTTTCCAAAGATATTTTTTTTTATATATTCATGAATAATATTTTTTTTTGGAATTTCAGTTTTTTGATTTTCATTTTGAATTTCTGTTAATTTTATTTTACCTGGAAAAGCTTCTAATCCACATATTTCATTATAATTAATTGAATATAAGAAATCATCTTTATATCTAATATTATTTTCTGTTTCATTTACATTTTTTTGATTAATTGATGTTCTTTCATTTGGTATTTGAGGCTTTATATTATTTACTGAAATTGCTACTGAATTTCTATTTATATTTCTTGTTATTTTTTTTTTTACTCTTTCTAATCTTTTTTTAAAATCTATATTTGATTTTCCTATAAAATTAGAATTATCATTTTTTAAATTACTTATTATTTCATTTGATATTTCAGAATAATCATTCAAGTTTTTATGTTTTAATATAAATAGTTTTTCTCTTTTTTCAGTAAATAAACTTTGTTTTAAATTAATAAATAGAGGTAATATATCATATTTATAATTATATAATCTAGTAAAGCTTTCTAAAAATTGGTTAAAATTAATATATTTTTCATCATGTAATATTTTACCTAATTGACCAGGGAAATTCATTAATTTTTTTATAATTTCCAAAGAATGAATAGAAGCAATACTTTGAGAAGCAATAGTAGAATCACTTTTATTAAATTTATTTTCTTCACAGAATAATATATTAATAGTGAAAATTAATTTTTTAACTTCTTTCTGATTAATAAAACCATCATCATCAATATCAGTAATATCAAATAATAATTTTATTTTTTGTTGAAAATCACATTTAACAAAACAAGATAAAGCACAACATATTTCATACATATCAATTTCATCTTCTGGATAATATCTATTTAAAAAATAATTATCTTTTTTATTTGGATTTCTTATTTCAGCTTTATATATTTTAAATCTATTAAATATTTGTTCAAATAAAGGATCAAAATAATCTTCATCAGGAAAACAAGTTCTTAATATATTTAAAAAAACATTTTTTTTTAATCTCATGTTTCTTTTTAAAGATTCTAATTCTTTTTGTTTACATAATTCTGTAAATTGTAATATTTTTGATACTGTTAATTGTCGAAGAAATTCCGTATATAAACTATCTTTTATTATAATTTCAGATTTTATATTTTTTTTATTTTCTATTTTTTCATTTTCTGAATTTGTTTCTTTTTTTATTATTGGAGGAAGCTTATTTGCAGAAGTTCTTAACATTTTAAGTTATTTTTTTTTAAATTATTTTTTTATAATTATAATAATGTGTTTTTGTTTTTATTTTTTTATTTTTTCAAAATTTTTTTTTGTTTTACATTTATAATACTATATTAATTTAAATTAATTTATTTATATTTTTCTTTCTTTTATATTTAAATTTTTATATTATTAAGGATTTATAAACAAATTCTTTTACATGAATAATAAATTCATTTAATAGATTGATTTATTAACATTTTTTTATTTATAAGTGAACTTTTGATTAATATATTTTTCATATTTTCTTTAATTATTATTAGTTAAATTAGAAATACTTGAACTATCATTTTTTTTGTTTTTAAGTTTCCAATTCATAATTTCAATTCTTAATAATTTAATTATATCTTTAAATTTCTGATTTCTTTCTTTTAATTTTTTTTTAATAGAAACCATTTCTTTCATTAATTCACCTTCACTTTCAATTTTATCTAAATAATCATATTTAGAATTTTCTTCTTTTTTTTGTTTAATTTCAACTTTTAATTGTTCTAAAGAATCTCTTAAAGTAGCAATTTTATTTAAAGTAGATTCAATTTCTTTCATATCATTTTCTAAAATTTCATATTTTTGTTCATGTTTTTTATTAATATCTGAAGAATTATAATAATTAGAAATTAAACCTTTAAAACTAATTCTTTCATTATTTCTTAATTCAGTTAAATTAATTTTTTGAGAATTTTCAGTATATTTACTTATTCTATTTCTCATATTATTTGTATTATTATCTTCATCTTCATTATCACATTGAAAATATTCTTCTGTTATTGTATCATTATTATTTAAATCATCATCATCTCTTAATAAATCATTTAAATTATCAAAAAAATTTTTATTTGGTTCTTGATTTAAAGCTTGATAAGTAAATTTTTTAAAAGAACTAAATTTATAATTGTCTTTTAAAGGATTTGTTGATATATTTATAATATTTTTTTTCTTATCTGAATCATGAATTGAACTTATAGATAAGTCTTTTTTATGATTATTATTTTGAGTTTTATTCATATAATAATAATTTGATTTTTTAGTTTGATCATTTTTCATTGTTTGAAATTTTTGGGCTTTTCTGTTAAAAGAAATATTATTATGTACATCTAAATTAATTTCACTTAAAGTTAATTTTTTCTTTGTTTTTCTTTCAGAAAATTCAATTGAACTATTTATTCCATGATCATTTGTTAATGAATGTTGAGCTTTTGGAAAATATAATATTCTTGAATTTGGATTTGTTTTTGAATTAAGTAAAAAACTTTTTTGACTCATTTTACTATCTTTTCTTCTAAATATATGAACAGATGTTTTACTAAATTCTGTTTTTTTATTTTGGTTTTTGTTTTCTATGTTTGGAGATGGAAATGTATGAGATGCTTTAAAATTTATCGAAGACATTTAAAAATATATTTAATTATAAATTAATAAATTTAATTATATATTTATTTCAATTTAGAAATGAAAGATCAATATTTTTTAAGGGATATTTTGGAAAACTTTATATTAATGAATATTTATTTGTAATTTAATTTTTTAGGTTCAAATATTTTTGAAATTATTCTTAATTATGGTTAAAATTATTTTTTATTTTAGGAATATTTAATTCATTATTAATTTAAAAAGATTAAAGGAGTTTTCTCTTAATATATAAAATACTGAAATTTATTAAAAAATAAATTCATTTATAAATAAAAAACGATTTAATTATTAATTACATTATCTAATTGAGTATTTTTTATTCTTTTTTTTTATTTAATTTAAATTCAATTTCTTTTATTTTGGCTCTGGATTCATTAAATTAAAATTATTATTATTATCTTCTTTTTTCATTTTTTGATTATTAAAATTATTTACTAAAATATTATTATTAGATAATAAATTATTATTATTATTTGGTAATAAATTATTATTAAAATATTGATTATAATAATTTTGGTTATTATTATTGTCAATATTTCTTGGAAAATTATTAAAATCTAAATTTCTATTGAAAAAAGAAGTATTATCATTTAAAAAAGAATGAGGTGAATTTTTTATTTGTTGAAAATAGGTTCCAAATTGATTTAAATTATTTGGGTTAATTGAATTTATTCTTTGAGGAATATCTGAAAAATTTACATTAAAATCTTGAATTTTATTTGAATTATTTAAAAAATTATTTGATTGAGAATATAAATTTTGAAAATTATTTTTTTTAAATTGAAATAAATTATTGAAACCTAAAAATTGATTATTTGAATTAATATTATTATCATCATTATCGTTAACATTTTTCAATTGTTCATTATTAATTATATTATTTATATTATTATTTACATTATTATTAGACTGATTACTTTTTTTTTCTTCAGGAATAATAATATTAGTAGGAATAAAAGTAGGAGGTTTAATTAAAGGAAAAATATTATTATTAAAAGTTAAAATTTGTTTTTCATTAATTTTACCTTCAAATTGAACTCTATTAAATTCACTTTTACTATCAAAAGGAGGAATTTCATGAATTGGAGTTGTACTTTTAATAACAAAAGGTTTTTTAATTGCTTTTTTATGACTATCATAATTTAATCCTTGTTGAGGTTGAATTTGAAAAATATTATCTTCATTTGATAAATTATCTGTTTTTCCTTTTAATCTTAATTCATTTTTATTACTTATTTCTCTTATTAAATATAATAATCTTTGAACTTTTTCATCTGTTATATTATGTTGAATTGAATTATCTAATATATCTTCTATTCTTTTTAAAGCATCATTTTCTTCAATTATTTTTAAATATAAAGATGAATAAGCATTTATTGTTGAGTTTAATAATAATTTACATCTATTCATTTCTTCATTAAATTCTTGGAATTTTATTTTATATTTTTTTTCTACTAAATTTAATGCCATTTTATTCATTACATTTTCTGTTTCTATTGTATTTTTCATTAAACTTTCATTTATTTCATCTAATTTTTTTATAAAACTATTTATAAAAATTTGATATAATGATTCTGTAATGACACTTAAATTTTCTTTTATTTTAATTTTGTTCTTTTCATTGTTATTATTAAATAATTCAGTAAATCCACCTTTTATAAATTTTTTTATTATACAATCATTGCATAAATCTGTTAAATTAACTTTACTTTCATAATTATTTTCTGAAAATAAATTTATTATTTCATTTTTAATTTGATTATCTAATTTTTCTTTTGAAAAATATTCAAAAATATAATTAAATAATGAAAATTTATTATTTATGTCTGATAAAATCTCATGAAGACAATTTTTACATTTTTTCTTTAAATTCTCTTTTAAATTTTGAATGTTTTTATTATTATCATTATTTTCTAATATAATTTTATCAATTTTTTTATTATTATTTTCTTCTTCTTTTTCATTAGAACGTTCTCTTTTAATGGATAATAAATTATTATTTTGATTTGTTTCAGAAGAATTATCCTCTTCAATATTAATATTTTCGGAATTACTTAAATTCTTTTCTTCTTCTTTAGACATTTATTTAAAATTATTTTCAAAAAATGAATAAATAAAAAAAATCTTTGTTAAAAAAAAATTTATAAATTATTTATTAAAATTTTCAGAGATTAAATTATATAATTTTGATTGTGTAATATCACAAATATTGTCTCTAGTTATTTTATTAATAAAGAGAGACAATAATTTTTTTTCATTTTCTTTTTTTAAACTTTTAATCATATTAAAAGTAAATAATTCAGCTTCATTTAAAGGTAAATATTTAACTAAATTTGTTTTAATTGCCATTGAATATAATTTTAATTTAAAAATCATATTTAACATATTTATTCTTCCATTTTTAATCATAGCAATTGAATCTTCATTAATAATTTCTTTAATTTTATTATTAGTTGTAGTTAAATAAAATTCAATAATTAAATATTTATTTTCAGCAATAACTTTTTCTTTTTCATATTCATATATATCTAAATACTTTATTGAATCTTTTCTCCTTTGACATCCTATGATTGAATTATTTAAAGCAGAAATTTTTTCTTTTAAAAGTAATAATATATTATCTAAATTTAAAGAATCTGTTTCAATCATTCCATCAATTAATTTTGAATAAAAATAAGAAATTTCTGTTAATCTTTGGTATTCTTTCATTTTAGAATAACAAAAAATTAAGGCTTTAAATTTATCTAATTCAAAATCAACATTTCCTCCTTCGTTATTTATATTTATATTCTTATAATTAGTTTTTATTTCATTTTCAATTTTTAAACAAACTTTAAGTAATAATTCATAATCATAAATAATTAATTTAGAAATGAAAAAATTATCATTTGGGTTTTCAGAGTTAATTATTTTTTGATAAGAAAATAAAAGATAATTTTGAAATTTTTCAATAATACAATTTTCAACAACAAAATAAATATTTTTATTATTTTTTAACATTGCATAAAGAATTAAAACAGATTCAGGATCATTTAAAAAACAAGAATCAAATAATTTTCCTATGAATATATTAATTTTTTCTTTATTTTTATTATAAATTTCAATTTGTTCTAAATCAGGATTATTAAAATAATTTTCATATATTGGAAAAAGAAATTGAAAGCCTAAAAAATAAAAATCAGTTAAATTTTCATTATTTATATATTTTTGAAAGTCATCAAAATCATTTTCAATATTTTCTAAATGATTTTTACTTTTAGCATAAATAAAATATTCTCTTAAAAGTTTTTTAGTTTCTTCTTTATTTCCTAAATTATAATTTGAAATAATTCTTAATCTTAAAGAATTAATTTTTAAATTTTCAGTTTTTGTCATTAAAGTAATTAAAATAATAAAATTATAATCTTTATTATCTAATAACATTTTTAATATAAAACTATTATTTCCTGGATTTTTATTTATCACAAATAAATCATATAAAAGAGAACTTATAGTAAAATTAATATAATCATTTTTTTTCTGAGCTAAAATATCATTTCCAAATTCAGAAAATTTATCAAAGATTAAATATTCTAAACAAGAAACTTCCATATCTTTATATCTTAAAGAATTATTTAAAGTTGATTTTGGGATTTTCGAAACAATATCAGTATTAAAATAAGTTAAATGCTTTGATATAATATATAATATAAAAGATTCTGTAAAAAAATTTTTAATGTCATCATCAATTTTAGATATTAAATTATATTTATTTTGAAAATTTTCTTCTGCAAATAAATCTTCTAAAGGAATATTATTTTTTCTCCATTGAATTAAACAAATTAAATCTCTTGAAATATGATATAAAGAAGTAATATGATTTAAAACCAATTTTGATATTATTTCACAATATTTACTATTAATTATCTTATTATATTCATTTTCAGACATTCTAATATCAAAATTATTATTTTTAAAAGAAGCTTCTTTAAACATTTTATTAAATTGATTAATAATTATTTGCATATAAGTTAAAATTTCATTTCTATGATTAAGGAAAATATCATTTAAAATTTCATGAATAAATTCAATATTATTACAACTATTATATTGAATATTAACTTTATTTCCAATAACATTTATAATGAAATTATTTAAATCTTTTTCATCAGAAAATTTTTTATTTAAATAATCTTCATTTGAAGAAAATAAATTAACTTCAGTCATATAAATTCTAATTAAAGCTAAACTTAAAAATAAAGAATTAATATCATTAGTTGTAATTTCATTGTGAATGTAAACAGAAACTTCTTTTTCAAGTGAATAAGTATCAAAAATATTATATTGAGTATTACAAATAATTTTTCTTAATTGAATTTCATAATTAAATATTATTTGTTCAATTCTTTCAAAAGCTCCTACATTTTTTAATAATGAAATTCCTTTTTGTCTTAATAAAACTACACTTTTAATATCTAAATTTTCAAATGAACCTATTGAAATTATACTATTGTTATTTAATTCATCTAATATCATTGGCATTATTATTTCTTGATATAAACTTTTATTATTTTCATTATTATTAATATATATGTCTTTTAAAAATTGAATCACTTTTTTTTTACTTTGAAAATTTTCTGAAAATTTCATATTAATAAAATTAATTAAACTTTCATTTGATAAATATTCTTCATTTGATAAAATAGATATGAAAATTTTATTATGTTTTAAATTAGAAATAGAAGAATTTAAATTAATTTGTTTGATCATATAGAATAAATTTAATAATTTTTTTTCTAAAAAATCAACAGAAGAAAAATTATTATAACCATATAATAATTCATCAATAAATTCATTTTCTTCTGAAGAAGAATCAATATTAATAATTTTAATATCATATTTACATTGAATTAAATTTGAATTTTTAATTTGCATTATAATCCATAATTTTTCATCTTTAATTGTCATATCAATAATAATTCCAGGAAGAATATTTATTCTTTTATTTACTAATTTAACTTCATCTCCTAAATCAATTGAATTATAAAATAAATTTAAATCTGTTGAAATTATTTTAGAATTTATATTTGGAATATTACAAAACCATAAATCAAAAGTTATTAATGAATAATTTATTTGAGAATTGAAATATAACATTATATTAAATATCTTTTTTTGTCCTAATTGAAATTCTGATAATGTTGTTTCAGAAACTTGAAATAAAATTTTAGAAGATGATAAAATCTCATTATTATTTTTATTTTCAGTAAAATTCATACTAAATATTTTTTTTTCTTTTTTAATATTAAATACTTCAAATACAAAATTACATCTTATAAAACAAATTAAATCATTACCAATATATTTCATAGAATTAATTCCAATATTTTCAACTTCATTATTATTTTTAAAATAATTAAAACGATTAGAAAAATTTTCAAAAAATCCTTTTTGTTGAGTATTAATATATTTAACATTATTAGATAAGGAATTTTTATTTTTATCATAAAGTAAATTTAGATACATTAAATTACCATTTGAATTACCTAAAATAAAATTAAAAATTCCATTATTGGAAAATCCAATAAATTCAACAGAAGAACTTTCAAAATTATTTTTTAAATCATACATTAAATTAACTTCACTTTTATTAGTTTCAGCATTCATAATATTAAAATAAACAGTATTATTTGAAGTAAAAAAAATAAGAATATAATGATAATCATCATTAAAATATTTTAATAAAGTTAAATTTTCTAAAATATTTGAATTAACTGTAAAAGAAAAAGAAGAAGTAAATTCAACTTCAGAATTTATTGTTATATTCATTGTGTTTATTGTTTTTATTGTTATTATATTATCCATTGCTATCACATATATCATATGATGAGGAAGTGATAATGTTTCTCCAAATGATTTATTGTTTTTTATTGAAGATATTGAATTTTGAAAGGGAAGAAAATTTTGAGATATGTTATTTTCAAATTTATTATTTGATGGTAATGTTAAGAGTACTTCTTTATATGTTGACATATTTTTTTTTTTGAATTTATTTATTTATTTAAAGATAATTTTTTAGGATTTATTTATTTATATTTTTTTAATTTTTAAGTTTTTTAGGTTTTTTTAATTTTGGCTTTGGTTTTTGAGTATTTATTATCAGATTGTTAATAACCAATTAACAAGGGAAGGTTTTAGTTTACAGTAATTAAAAATGTATTTGTTTTTTTTATTTGAAAAATTTTTGAAATTTTTGCGGTAAATTATTTTATTTATTCAAATTTAATTATATTTATTCATAAAAAATTTTTATATATAAATTTTATATATATAAAGTACTCTATATTATTATATATTAATTTCAAATTATATTTTTAAAAAATTTTTTGATTTATTTTTTTTCAATGATTCTTTTCCATCAATGTGAAATTATTTCTATTTTTTTTTATTAGATAGAAAAAGTTCAGATAAATTTCTATTCAAATCTTTTGTTAAAGAATTTGAATTTATTTTTTTATCTCTGTTTTTAATATTCAATTTTTTAATATTCAAATTTTTATTTTTTGGAAATATTTTACTATTGACTTCTTTAATTTCTTTAATTTGATTATTTAATATATTATTTTTTTCAATTAATTGAATTTCATTTTTTTTTTCTTTATTTATTTCATTTTTGATTTCATTTATTTTTCTTTTTACATTTTGAATTTCAAATGTGGTAACCGTAATTTGATTAGAAATAAATTTAGAAGAATTAATTAATTTTTTATTTTTATAATTATTTTCTTTTATAAAATTATTTAAAGAATTTACTTTTTCAAATTCAATTTCTTTTCCATTTAATTTATCATAAATTAATTTTCTTTCATCAAAAATTTTTTTAAATTTATTTTCATATTTATTAATTGCTTCTTCAGGAATTAAATTAATTAAAGTTTCTTTTTCTTCTTTTTTAAAAAGATTATTTTCATTTGAAATAATTTTATTTCTTTCTGAAGATAAACTTTTATTTTCATTTAATAATTCATTATATAAAGATTTTATTATTGAAGATTTTGTCGTGTTTATTTTTTTATTATATGAAGATAAATATAAAGTTGAATTTGACTTTTTTAAATAATGCATTTTTATTTTTCCTGTTAAATTTTTTTTTATTTTTTCCCTTTTTTTTTTCTTTGATGAATCTAATTCTACTTTATTTATTTCTAATGTATTTTTATATTTTATTAAATAAGTTAATTCATTTCTGGTTTTTCTAAATGTTTCAAATAAATTTTTTATTTTCATTGAACAATTCATATGTTTAATTCTATATTTTTCTAGTTCTTTATTTTCTTTTTCTAGATTTACAATTTTTTGTTTTAATTGAATTAAAATTACATTTAATTCATCATTTTTACTATTAATTATAAATGTTTCATCATTATTTGAATAATCATGTGAATGTAAATTTTCTTGTATTTGCTTTTCTAAAACTTTGATGTCTTTTAAAATTATATTCTTTGATTTTTTTACATTTTCAATTTCTTTATTTTTTAATTTACTTATTTCTTCATATGATTTGTTCTTCTTCAAATTATTAAAAATTGTATCTATATGAAACTTATTAATTTCATTATATTTATTATTTATTTCTTTATTTATTGCTAATATTGAATTAAAAGTTGTATTTTTTTCATTTAATAATGAAATAATTTTATCATCCAATTTTGATATTATTAAATTATGTTTTTTAGTTTGATATTCCATATTAATTTCTTCTTTTTTTATTTCTTTAAGTAAACTATTTAATCTATTTTCTAAATCTAAATTTGAAGAGTTTATATTGTCTTTATTTTCTTTAATATAATTAAAACTATTATCTTCTATTATTTTATTTTCAAAATTTTCTTTTTCTTTTTCTTCTTTTTCTATTAATGATATAGATGAATTAATAATGTTTTTTTTTTTATCATTTTTTTCATCTATATTATCTTCTTTTTCTTCATTGATACCGTTAATTTGGAAATTTTGAACATTTATTTTTGTATTATCTATATTTTTTTCTTCTTTTATATTTCTCGTTAAATTTTGGTTTAGTTTATCTAATTTTACTTTTTCTGTATTATCTTTTTTTTTCTTAATTTGATAAAGAGTATCAAAATTTAAACTTTTTACATTATTTTTATTATTAAATTCCTTTTTATTTTCATTTTTTTTTTTAGAATTTTGATCAAGATTTAAATTCAAACTTCCATTTTTTTTACTTTTATTATCATTTAAAATAAAAGTTCCAATTAATTTATTATTATATTTTTTTTCAACAACATTTTTTCTATTTTTACTTTCAATAATTGAATTCCTATCTCTTTCATTCTTCATTATATAATAAAAAAACAAAAAATAATTAAAATAAAAAATGAAAAAATATTTAAATTATTTAAAAAAAAAGAAAATAAAAAAGTACAAATGTGTTATTCTTCATAATTTGTAGTTCCTAATCTAAAAGGATACAAAACATTTTTAGGAAGAACAAAAATAGAAGGAGCTTTAGCTTCTTTTGTTTTTAAACCTCCATCATATTGAATAAAAAGTATTTCTAAATAAATAGAATCATTATTAAGATCATCATTTTTAGAAAAACTTTGACATTCAACTCTAACAATTCTTCTTTGAGGATTATCTTTAATACCAACATTAATATACAAAAATTTAATTAACATATAATAAACAGTTATTTCATTATAATTACATTGTGAATTGTCTGGTTCAAAATAATCATTTGGATACACACTTGGATTTCCAAAAAATGCAATTCTATTATTTATTTGATTATTTAAATTTAAATATTCCTTTATTTTGTTTGGTAATAAATAATTTGTATTATCATTATTTTCTTCACGTAAACAACCAAATAAAGTTCTATTTTCAAATGTTATTGTATTAGATAATACTAAATCTTCATAATAATCTTCATTTTGATCTACTTTTATACATTTACCTTTTTGGTCTACACCTAAAAATAGTCTATTAAATTGATATGGAGAAACATAATCATATTGATTATTATATTGACCAAATTTTATTGGACTTCCTATTAAATAACCTGGATTGCCACTTTTTTTAGGTAGGTAAACTTCGTTTTCATTCAATGTCATATTAAAAATTTCAAATTGAACTATAAATGTTACTTCAATTAAATTTATGCTACCAATAACTTTTTCATAATATATTGAAAGAATACTATTACTAATATCAATTTCATTATTTCTAATTCTTATATTTAATTCAATTTTTTTATATTTGTTTTCTTCATCTTCAGCATCAGCTTGACTTCCTTCTCTCATAGTATAATCATTATTAATAAAATAATATTTTACATTTGTAAAAAATTCATTTGGAATATAAGAATTATGAATTTCATTTTTATGTCCTTCGTCAGGAAAAGAACAAGTTACAATTTTATCATTAAGAATTTTTATAGGAAAACCTTTCATACATAAACCAGAAGGTGACATAACAGGAAAAATAAAATTAGGAATAATTTGATTAACATTTTCATTAATATTGCTATAAACAGTTTGAGTATTATCAAACTTCTCAATAAAATTATCATTTAAATTATCTTCATTAATTTGAGTATCATTATCAAAATTCATATTTTGAATTTCTTTTTCTGGATTTTTAACAGAATCTAAATCAAAATCAGTATTTGGATTTCTTAAACATAAACCTTTTTTCAGAAGTTGATATCCAACACTTAAAGGATTAAATAAATCTCCGATTACAGTGAAATCACTTGAACATATTGGAACAGCATTCATTCCATCATTTTGAATTACATTTGATGGGAGACATTCTTCTATTATTTCATCGAAGAAACCATATTTTTTAAAATCACAATCTCTATCACAACAACAATTTCTATCACATATTCCTTTTGTTATGTCACATGTACATGAATCTCTGATGTTTATTGACTCCCCTTCATCTCCATTTAATTGAATCTTTTCCGAATTTGGAATATATGATTTTATTTTTGTTATTACATATATGAAGAAAATTATTGGTTTTTTCATTTTTTTTTGAAAATAATATTTTTTATTTTTTTTTTCACCCAAATAAAATTTTATTTTTTAATTTATGGTTTTTTTTTTTCTTTTTTAGATTTTTTCAATTTAGGAAGTGTTTAAGAGTTTTTAGTTGATTATATTTTGATATTTTACTCAATTTAATTTGAAGTTATAGATTATAAGTTCAAAGTTATGTTAAATATTTATCAAATAATTGTTTTGAAAATGAAAATAATAATGATTTAAATATCCACTGATAGAAAAAATGCAATAATATATTCAATGAAAAAAACAATTTAATTATGAAAATAAATTTATCAAATAAAATAAATTTAAATAATAATAAAATATAATGAAACAATAAACTTATTATAATTTATAGAATTCAATTTTAAGAAATTATAATTTTTTTTTTTGTTTAATATAAATTGATATTTTCATAACTTATATTATTTCTTTGGATTTAAAAAAATATATAAATACTTTATTTACAAATGAATTAAACTTCATTAATTAATTTTTATTTATTTACTAGAAAAAAAAAATTTTATTAAAAAATATTACACCCTTGACAACTACATTGATTTTTTTTATCATCTTCTTTTTCTGATTTAATTTTAAGTTCATATTTTTCAAGTTCAATTAAAAATTGAATTATTTTATCATTATCATTTTCTTTCTTTAAATTTTTTTTTGCAGTTTTAATAATATTTAAAGCATCGTCATATTTAAATTTAGATAAATGTAATTGAATTAAATTAATATAAGCTTCATAAAAAAAAGGATTAATTTGAATAACTTTTAAAAATTGTCTTTCTGCTTTTTTGTCATTTAAAAGTTTTAAATTAGATAAACCTTTATAAAATATACTTTCAAAATTATTTGGATTTAATTCTATACACATTGAAAAATATTCATTTGATTTATTATATAATTGTAATTCAAAACTACAAAGTCCCATATTAAAAAAATTTTTTTCTTTTGGTTTATAAATAGAATATTTTTCATAATAAAATAATGCTGATTTATATTTTTTAATATTTTGATAACATATTCCTAAATTTTCATATACTTCTTCTTCTATTTTATTATTTTTTTCTATTGATTTTAAATAATTGTTTATTGCTTTTTCATATTTGAATTTATCTTGATATAATTTACCAGAATAAAATAACGCCGTGGAATTATTTTTATTAATTTTTAATAATTTATTTAAACAATTCATTAAATCATCCTTTTTTATTTCTTTTAAATTGTATAATATTCTTAATTTATTTGACAAAATTATTTCATTTGATTCATCATCTTTAAGTAATTGATTTATAATATTTAATGAATTTAAATAATCTTTTTGAATAAAATAAATTTGACTTTTAATATTTAAAATTTCATTTTTTGAAAAAATTTTATTCATGACATTATTAATAAAGTTAAAAGCTTCTTCAAATTTTTCTAAATTAGCTAAATTTATTACTTTTCCTTTATAAACATTAATATTTTTACAATTAGGATTTTGTTCTAATATAATATTATATATTTTTAAAGCATCATTATATCTACTATGTTTTTCTTCTTCTAATGCATTTAACATTAATGTTTCATAATTTTTTGAATTTTCTTTTTTTCTTTCTTCTATTATATCAATATCTTCTGCATATTCACTACTATTAATAAATGAATTTAAATCTGAATTTAAATAATGTGTTTCTTCATTTTGGATTGATAATTGGTTTTGGGTTTTTTTGTGGTTATCATTCCCTGATATATTTAAATTATTATTTTTTGTTTTGTGATTTAAAAAATTCATATTATAATCTAAATCTAAATTACCTTTATTATCAGACATCAAATTATTATTTCTAAAAAAAAACCATAAATTATTTAAGTTTAAAAATAAACTATTATTTTTTTTTTTTATTTGATTTTTTATTATTTTTTTCAAGTTTTTTTTGTTTAGATTTTTTAATAAATAATGTTATGGATGTTAAGAAGTTTTATAAATTATTTTTTAATAAAATTAATAATATATTATTACATTAATCATGATTTAATAATTTTTTTTTAATTACAGAGATAATCAATAAATCATATAATGTGAAAAAACTATTAAATAAAAAAAAATATTTTTTGCATCAATAAAAATTTTATAATACACTATATTTTTCAAACATATTTTCATTATTAGAATATCCATCTACAGGGAATTTAGAAGGAGAATTCATATATAAATTACTAAGATAAAAATCAGTATCAATAGTTAATTTGAAAGCATCGTCAATTAATCTAGGTAAAAGCATATTAATTAAAGGAGAAGAAAATTCAAATCCAGGATTAGTATTAATTTCAATTAAGAAAGGATTAAATTTTTCATCAATCATAAAATCATAACCATAAATTTCAAAACAATTTTTTCTATTCATCATATTTATTTTTGCTTTTGCAGCCCCTGCAGTAATTCTAACAATTCTAACAATTTTTGGATAAATATTATTTCTAAAATTAATTTTTATTTTTTTAGAATCTAAATCTTTTTGTAAGTCTTTAAAGGGAATTTCATTTCCAATTTCAATTTTAGAAAAATCAGAATTATATTTTTGAATACTATAATTAGTTAAATGAACATATATATCTTTTGAATTTAAATCATAATTTCCACAAGTTGCTTTTAAATGACCTTCTTTAAATATATAAACATTATCTGGTTTATTTCCTATGAATAAAACCCATAATCTAATATCAAATTTTCTTCCTTGATATAATAATGGTTTTTCTATATATTTTTGTATTAATATACATTTACATTTTCTCTTTTTTTTATTTGAAATTTCCATTTTTAAATTATCATTTATTTCTATTATTTCTTTTTCTATTTTATCTAAATCATTTTCTACTTTAATTCCCATTCCACGATTTAAATTTATTGCTTTAATTAACCATAAATTATATCCGTCATAATGTGTTTTTGGGAAAAAAATTCTTTGTTCACTTCCTAATTTTCTGGTTTGATAAGTATAAAATATTTCATTATATTTATGATTAAATAAATCAGTATTTGTTCCACAAATATAATTTTCAATATTATCATAAATATATTCAAAGTGTTTTAACTGAGTTTCTAAAGTTTTATGTTTTAATTCAAATATTATAGTAAAAGGGAAAAAAGTAAATAAATTATAATGTTTTTTTTCACAATATTTTAATAAGGTTAAAAATAAATTTCTTTTATTAGTAATTTCATCATGATATTCTAAATGATTAACATATTGTTTTTTATTTTCTAACATTTTAAAATTAATATCTTTACTTAAAGGAGTCCATAATAAATCACAATATTGAGATAAAGGATATTCTGATTTTTCCCAAATTTCTTTTCTATATTCAAAACATTTTTCTATTAATTTATCATTATTTCCTTTATAAATACAATATTTTAATTTTATTGAATTTTCTGTTTGTATTTTTACTGGAGGAAGAATTAATATTTTGGGCTTTTTATTTTCAGTTTTTAATATTTTATTATTTTCGTATGATGAATTATTTATCTTTATTTTTATTTTTGATGATTTTTTTAATTTTTGTGTTTTTAAATTATCATTTTTATCTATTTTTTTTCTTAAATTTTCATTGGAAGAATTTTTGGAAATTTCTTCTTTTTTATTTTCTGTTTCTATGATTGTAATTTTTAATTTTTTTAGTTCTTTCTCTTCTTTATTATTTTCTTGATTTACATTTTCAGTGATTTTATTTTTTGATATTATTTGATGAATACATATTTTTTCTTCATTTTCTAATTTTTTCTTTTTTCGTTTTTCTTGTTCTAAATTTATTAATAATACTTTTTTCTTTTCTTCTTCTAAATTTATTAAATTTATTGATTTATTTATTATATTTTCTTTATTTAAATTTCCTTCTAAGGATTTTTTAATTAATTCATTTTTCATTTTTTTATATTTTTCATAAAAAATTTGACAAATAATTCATATAATAATATCATGTACTTTCGAAAATTTTGTAATTATAATAAAATTAATAAATAAAGTTATAAAACATTCCTCATAAGTAATATAAATTCAAAACATTGTATTTGAAAATATACTATACTATTTTTAATTTTTTTAATTTATCTTTAATTGAATAAAAATTAAAACTCATTTCTATTTATTTTCCAGAAATTATAAACATTAAAAAATAATTCAAAAATTGAATTTAGTTTAATTACTATGTTAAGTATGCTAATTTTTATTATTAAATTAAAGAAAGAAACTCAAACATTTCTTTATTCCTTTTTTTTAATCTTTGTTTTGTATATTTATAGTACATATCTTTAATATATTTTTAATTATTCTTAATGCTTTATTATCTTTTTTATTTAAATATTTTTTTAAAAATAATAAAAATACTTCTAAAAGATTCTTTGTTTTAATATTTAAAAAAATTTTAGAACATTAGTTAGTTAGTTAGTTAGTTAATGTCCTGCGAGCAGGCTCATATTTA
>JAEEGK010013592.1_pt1 | contig 18321 bp, 16 predicted proteins | sample 8958771 | NCBI WGS metagenome assembly JAEEGK01 (sample SAMN16246547, study PRJNA631951) | gut metagenome | biome: gut microbiome; feature: rumen; material: SC-attached | host: Bos | place: Iran: Karaj | collected 2018-10
GCACACCGAAACTGGACGAGAACGTAAAGCAAGCCATTCTTGCAGAAGCCACACGCCGAGGCTACGATGTCAGCAAGCTTATTTGGGTAAAGCAATGAATGGTTTGTAGGACTGTCATACTATGGCCGCCGCACGACGAATTTTCGAAGCGGCTGCCTCGGTGCGACAGCCCTACATGGTGGAAACCACCTTATAAACCTTATCCCCGCGCCTCACCAACGACTTCACGGGAATGGAACAATACTCGCCTTTGACGGTTTGCTCCACCGAACCCAAATCCACGCGGATTTCGCTCAAAGTGTCTTCATAAACGCCGGTTGTCGGACCGATAATCATGATTTGTTCGCCGAGTTTGAGGTCGTGGCTGTCCATTCGGATTTCGGCCACGCCCAATTTGCTGTAGTAGTTGGTAATCAGGCCAATATACTCCTTGGTTTGGGTGGCTTGCGAACCATATTGCTTCGACCACTCGAAAGTGCGGCGACCCAAGTAATAACCATCCCAAAAGCCACGATTATAAACGCTTTTCAGCCGTTCCATCCAAGCGTTGATTTTCTCTTGTGTGAATGTGCCTTCCTGAATGGCTTTCACCGCCTCGCTGTAGACCGACACGGTCAGTTTGGTATACTCGGGCGAACGACCGCGGCCTTCGATTTTCAGCACTTCTACGCCCGCATCCAAGACTCTGTCCAAGAAAGGCAAGGTGCAGAGGTCTTTTGGCGACATGATGTATTCATTGTCAAGCATCAATTCATAGCCTTCCTCACGCTCGCGCACGTCGTAGCCACGACGACAAAGCTGCATGCATGCACCACGGTTAGAAGACGAGTTGTAGATGTCTTGGCTCAGGTTGCACTTACCCGAAATGGCCATGCACAAGGCACCGTGACAGAACACCTCAATGCGCACTAAATTACCATGGGGGCCGCGAATTTGCTGGCGTTCAATCTCTTCAGTGATGTGGCGTACCTGGTCGATATTCAACTCGCGGGCGGTCACCATCACGTCGGCGAACTGCGAATAGTAGCGCACGGCCTCAAGGTTGGTGATGTTGCATTGCGTAGACATGTGCACCTCAATGCCGATTTGTCTGGCATATTGAATCACACTTTGGTCGGAGGCAATGATGGCCGAGATGCCGTTGGCCTTGATGGCATTGAGCAACTGATGCATCTCCTCCATTTCCTCGTCATAGATGATGGTGTTGACTGTGACATAACTCTTTACGCCGTTTTCGTTGCAGGTCTCGGCCAGTTGGCGCAGGTCGTCAAGGGTGAAGTTCTTCGCCGAGCGTGAGCGCATATTGAGCTTGCCGATGCCGAAATAGACGCTGCCGGCGCCGGCTTGTATGGCGGCTGACAGGGCTTCGTATGAGCCCACTGGAGCCATGATTTCGATGTTGGGTTTCATCATTTTTTCATTAGGGCGACCCTTCGCGTCCTTCGACGGAATCAGGAACCAGTTCAGGGTCCGCAGTACTACAAAAAAACCAGCCTGAAACTCAAGCTGGCTTTGACAAAGTCGGGATGACAAGATTCGAACTTGCGGCCTCTTCGTCCCGAACGAAGCGCGCTACCGGGCTGCGCTACATCCCGAACCGTTTTGCGCTGCAAAATTACACAATATTTTGATATGGTGTGCAATTAATTGGTCAGTTTTTTTCTTTTCTGTCAAAAACTGATAATGCCCAAATGCTCCAAAAGGATTTTCAATCCTATGATAATCAATATAATACCACCAATAATCCCCGCAGACTTTTCATATTTCGCACCAAACACATTGCCGATCTTTACGCCCAAGACGGAGAAAACAAAGGTGGTAAGGCCAATGACGAGCACCGACGACCACAAATTCACTTGGATGCAGGCAAAAGAAACACCTACCGCCAAGGCATCGATGCTGGTGGCGATGGCCAAAAAGAACATGGTCTTTAAATCAAGGGAATTGCTTTCTTTATCCTCTTCCTTGTTATCCCAAACGGCCTCACGAATCATGTTGGCACCCACCAAAAAGAGTAATCCGAAAGCAATCCAATGCGCGTAAGAATCGATAAAGTCCTCAAATTGGGCACCCAAAAAATACCCAATGACAGGCATCAAGACCTGGAATCCACCAAACCAAAGCGCACATATTATCGCCATTCTCCACGAGAACCTTTTGGTAGTCAATCCCTTGCAAATGGAGACAGAAAACGCATCCATGGAGAGACCAACGGCAATCAGCAATAGTTCGAGGAAGTCCATTTCACTTGTTTTGTGGCGCAAAATTAGATTATTTTTGGCTACAATTGATAAAAACCATACTTTTGCAACCTATAAAACCGATTCAACATGAAAAAGACCTTATTATTTATGCTCGCTCTTCTGTTGGCTGCGGGCGGCTTCGCGCAAAACAAGCCAAAGAAAGCCAAGAAAGAAAAGACCTACAACGAAAAAGGCGAAATCATCAAGAAAGGCTGGAACTTCGGTCCGCTACCCGTGGTGGGCTATGATGCCGACCTTGGCTTCCAATACGGCGTGACTTGCGACATCTTCAACTTCGGCGACGGTTCGCGCTATCCACGCTACAACTACAAGTTCAATGTGGAGGCCTCCCGTTACACCAAAGGCTCGGGCGTGTTCCGCTTCTATAGCGACATGCCTTACGTCGTGAAAGACACCAAACTCTTCTTCGATGTGACTTATTTCTACGCCAAGAAATACGAGTTCTTCGGCTTCAATGGCTATTTTGCCAATCCATTCGACCCTTATGCAGACATTGAAGGGGTCAAAAGCGGCTATCACTTCCTCAACCGCAACCAATTCCGCTTTGTAGGAAGTATGCAGAGACCTTTCTTTAGTGTACCGAACCTCTATTGGACGGCAGGTTTGGCTTTCTACAGCACCAAGACTTCTTCGCTTGATACCATCAAAATGCCAGACTACGCCGGTCAAGCTACTTTGTACGAAAATTATGTGCGCGGAGGTGCAATATTCCCCAGTGAGGTTAATGGCGGCATTACCACCCAACTCCGTCTCGGCATGATTTACGACAGTCGCGACCACAATAGCGACCCCACGAGAGGTATCTATGCTGAGGGAACACTTGTCGGAGCCACTGATATTTCCAAGAACAACCTTTCCTTCACTTTCCTTTGGAGACACTATATTCCCATTTATAAAGACAAACTGACCTTCGCCTATCGCATTGGTGCCCAAAACCGTATTGTAGGCAGGACGCCTTGGTATATGATTAACAATCTAAATACCATGTTTTTCCAAAAGATGTACACCGAAGGTTTAGGAGGCAGCACGACCTTGCGTGGTGTGGACCGCAACAGTGTCATTGGTGAAGGTTTTGCTTTTGCCAACTTGGAGTTGCGTTGGCGTATCGTAGGTTTCCAATTTATCAACCAGAACTGGCTAGTGGCCTTGAATCCTTTTTTCGACGCAGGCTTGGTAACACAGAAATACAATGAAGAATGGATGATTCGGCCTGACAATATGGTTTTTGAACCGCCTATTCCCAAGTTATGCAGTGGTGAAAAAGAAAGACTTCATACTAGTGCAGGCTGCGGTCTCAAGCTCATCATGAACCGCAACCTCGTTGTGTCCGTCGACTTAGGTAAAGCCTTGGACAAGCGCGACGGCGAGAAACTGAAAACTTTCGTCGGATTTAATTATATTTTCTGATTTTTCGGAAGCAAATCTAACGTAAATCATACATAAATAGCTACAAAGCAATCGGTCGACGATGGTTCTTCGTCGACCGATTCTTATTTGTAACAGATTTGTGGTAGATTTGTTTCCCTTACTTCGCTTTGCCTTGGTTGGCAACGGCCGCCATCAGCGCGGCCACCTTTTCAGGATCACCGAGGAAGAAGTCCTTCTGGAGCTTCATGTTGTCGTCAAACTCGAAGACATACGGAATGCCCGTCGGAATGTTGAAGGCAATGATTTCGTCGTTGCTCATGCCTTTCAGCACCTTCACCACACCACGCAGACTATTACCGTGGGCTACCACCAATACTTGGTCGTGGGTCTCAAAGGCCTTCATGATGTTGTTTTCATAGTAAGGCATCACACGCTCGATGGTATCACAGAGGGCTTCGGTGAGCGGAATTTGATCGTCTGTGAGCTCGGCATAGCGAGGGTCCATGCGGGGGCTCTTGGGGTCGTTCATCTCCAACGCGGGCGGGCGCACATCGAAGGCGCGACGCCACAGGCGCACCTGCTCATCACCGTATTTCTCAGCGGTCATTTTCTTGTCGAGGCCTTGCAACTGGCCATACGATTTCTCATTAAGTCTCCAAGACTTGTACACCGGCAGCCAGTCCATGTCCATGGCTTCGAGGGCAAGGTTCAAGGTCTTGATGGCGCGCTTCAGGTAAGAAGTGAAGCAGATTTCAGGTTTGTAACCGTTCTCTTTCAGCGTTTTGCCTGCTTCGATGGCTTCTTGGACGCCTTTTTCAGAAAGGTCGACATTGGTCCACCCCGTAAAGAGGTTCAATTTGTTCCATTCACTTTCACCGTGACGGATGAGGATTAATTTCTTCATTGTTTAATTGTTATTGTTGAATTAATTACGTTGAATCTTCGATTTGTTTAATCGTTGTTTTCTTTTCTGGGTCGGTGTCGTTTTGGCTGTTCTTCTTTGATCTCAGTTTCTTCGGTAGCTTCTGTTGACGGCTCCGTCGATATTTCCGTTGGTGCTACTTCGACCTTCGGCATCTCAGCCTCGATACGACGGAAAATATCATCCTTGTCTCTCGGCCTTGCCTCATCGTGCCACTTGAAGCCTGACAAATAACGGCTACCTTCGTTCAAGTCCTCCTCAGGGTACATGGTCTCCGAAATACCATTGAAGCCTTTAATTCTGGAAACCCCGTTGTCTTTCATCTCAATGACCATGGTCTCCGACTTCGAGACATCGATGCCTATAAGTCCTCCGTCGTCATCACGAATCCAATAGATGGTCTCGGCATTGTCGCCGTCCACGTTGACATTATGGATATCGCCGTCCTTGAATAGTGAGGTGATGTCCATCCCTTTGATTTGGTTGAAACCCTCAATGGTATCTTGTGAAATGATGAAAGCGTTGCCTTTTTGAAGCACCCATTCCACCGTGCTTTCCTTGATTTTGATGTCGATATCCGTGCCCGACATCTGACTGTCTTCAGCCCAAAGGATAGGTGCCACCCGCATTCTAATGGTGGAATCGGACATCAAATAAGTCAAAGTGTCGCATTTGCCTTGCAGGTCTGACTTAAAGAAGCGCACATGTCGGCGGGCGATGAGTTTCTTGGCTTCTTCCTGTTGTTTGTCGAAATACAAAAACAAGGTGTCGCCATGGATATATAGCGAATCGCCACCATCATAGCTGATGGCGTATGCGCTATCGGTGGCAAAACTAAGGCCTTGGTCCTCCCACATCTCCACATAATCGCCACGCATGACAACCTTATAGGAGGTGTCAATCATGTCCACTTGACTATAGGCCTGGGCCAAGCCCTGATTACGATCATAGAAAATGGAGTCCGACCACATCAGTTGGGTTTCATTGTGCATGAATGGACGCTGGTCAAGATACACATGGTCTTCATTTACAAGATAATAGCCATGTTTTCCTTCTAACACATTCTCCTTGTTGATAATGGTAGTAGGCCCCTGAAACCACATCTTTTCGATGCCTGTGTTATAAAACAAGGTATCGGTGTACATCTGGTATTTCGGGCTGTAGACTTCCACATTCTCAAAAAACGAGAACTCTTTTAGACGGTCGCGGTAATAGCCGTAATGGCTTTTCAGGGTTTTGTCGCCACGCACCGTTGTCGCACTATCGGGGTAGCTGGCGAGATGCAGGTTGCGGTCGTAGGTCAGATACTCGGTGTAGAGTGTGGTGGAATCGTCTATTAACCGTACATTATCAAAAAACTCCGCAAAGCGCGTATTACCGTCATAATCAAGCAAATCGCTGAAAACTTCAACACTATCATTGACGATGATGTGTACGTTTTGGAAAGCGTTGAAACTGTTGGTTTTCTGATAGAAATAGGCCGAATCACAGAAGAAATAAGCCGAGTCATGGCGCATCTTCACATGGCCAATCAAGCGCTGCATGTCGCCCATGCTCTTTGAAAAAGTAGCCACGTCGTAATGCTCGATATGGATGCGGGTCTTCTTGCGTTGCACAGTGTCTTGCTCCTGAGCCACAACGATTTGCGACAACAGGAGGAAAAAAGACGCTATGAGCAACAACTTAGCTTTCATCACTTCTATTAATGCCGCAAAATTAAGATTATTATACGAATTGAGAGAGGAAAACGAAAAAACATCTATTTTTGACACGATATTATAAGACACGCTTCGCGTCACTGCGAGGAACGAAGCAGTCCAGAAAACGAACCTCTAGATTGCTTCGTCGTTCCTCCTCGCAATGACGCAAAGCGATAACAAAACTAACGCATTATGACCATAAAAGAAGCCCAAACCGCCGTTGACGAATGGATTAAGACTTACGGCGTGCGTTATTTCAGCGAACTGACCAACATGGCCCTGCTGACCGAAGAAGTCGGTGAGTTGGCCCGCATCATCGCCCGCACCTATGGCGACCAATCGTTCAAAGAATCGGACAAAAACCGAAATATGGCCGACGAGATGGCTGATATCCTCTGGGTGCTACTCTGCCTCGCCAACCAAACTGGTGTTGACCTCACAGAAGCCTTCGCCAAGAACATGGAGAAGAAGACCTCACGGGATAGGGAACGGCATATTCACAACGACAAATTGCGCAACCCCATCGCATAAAAAATGTGGAGACGGCGTGCACTCCGTCTCCACAAAAAACAATGAATTCAAGATGATTACAAATTACATTGTCGTTTTTGCCCAAGTGTCTTTCAACGCCACCGTGCGGTTGAAGACCAGATGATTGGCTGTGCTGTCCTTGTCGACGGTGAAATAGCCGATGCGCTGGAACTGGAAGTGGTCGAGCGGCTTGGCATCGGCCAAGAATTCCTCCACGTAGCACACGGGACGTACCTCAAGCGAGTTGGGGTTCATCATCTCCTTCATGGCTTCCAATGCAGTCTTGCCTTCGTTTTGCAAGCGAGCGAGTTCGTCGCGCGGATTTTCTACCTTCCAAAGGCGGTCGTACATGCGTACCTCGGCCTCGAGACAACGCTCACAACTCACCCAGTGGATGGTACCTTTCACCTTGCGGTTGGCGCCAGGCATGCCACTCTTCGTATCGGGGTCATATTCGGCATAGACTTCAACGACTTCGCCATTATCGTCCTTCTTGCAGCCTGTGCATTTCACGATGTAGGCGTTCTTCAGGCGCACTTCGTTTCCAGGCGTCATGCGGAAGTATTTCTTCGGCGCATCCTCCATGAAGTCCTCTTTTTCAATCCACAGCTCGCGGCTGAAGGCAATCTTGTGGCTGCCAGCCGTTTCGTCCTCTGGATTATTGATGGCATCCATTTCCTCAATCTGTCCCTCAGGATAGTTGGTGATGACGAGCTTCACCGGATTAACCACAGCAGCCACACGGGTGGCGGTAGCATTGAGGTCCTCACGGATGGCGCTCTCCATCAAGGCAAAATCGTTCAGAGCATCGTAGGTGGTATAGCCAATCTTGTCAATGAACTTGTGGATGCCACCTGGCGTGTAGCCACGGCGACGGAAGCCGCAAATCGTGGGCATTCGTGGGTCGTCCCAACCACTCACCAGACCCTCGTTGACGAGGACGAGCAGGTTGCGCTTGCTCAACAAGATATAGTTGAGGTTCAGTTTGTTGAACTCGGTTTGGCGCGGACGGTTGTCGTCCATATTGTCGCCCTCGCCACGAATCTCCTTGAGCCAGTCGACGAACAAATCATAGAGTGGACGATGCACCACAAATTCCAAGGTGCAGAGCGAGTGGGTGACACCCTCGAAATAGTCGCTTTGCCCGTGGGCGAAGTCATACATCGGGTAGGCGTGCCACTTGGTGCCCGTGCGATGGTGCGGCGTGTCGACGACGCGATAGATGATCGGGTCACGGAAGTGCATGTTGGGATTGGCCATGTCAATCTTGGCACGAAGCACCATCTTGCCCTCGCCAATTTCGCCGTTGTTCATCTTGTTGAACAGGTCGAGCGATTCCTCAATGGGACGGTTGCGGTAGGGGCTTTCCACGCCTGGTTGCGTAGGCGTGCCCTTCTGTGCGGCAATCTCCTCTGAGCTCTGTTCGTCGATATAAGCTTTACCTCTTTTAATCAGTTCTATGGCAAAATCCCAGAGTTGCTGGAAGTAATCAGAGGCGTAGTATTCGTTACCCCATTGGTAACCAAGCCATTGGATATCCTCTTTGATGGCATCGACATACTCCATATTCTCCTTGGTGGGATTGGTGTCGTCGAAGCGCAAATTGCACACGCCGCCATGTTGGGCAGCGATACCAAAGTCGAGGCAAATGGCCTTGGCATGGCCGATGTGGAGGTAACCATTCGGCTCTGGAGGGAAACGTGTCTGCACGCGTCCGCCGTTTTTGCCGTTGGCGAGGTCTTCTTCCACCTTCGCTTCAATGAAATTGAGCGATTTCTTCTCCGTTACTTTTTCTTCTTCTGGGTTTGTCATATCTCTAAACTCTAAACTTTAAACTCTAAACTATTAATAGGCTTTGTATTTGTCACCCGTCTTTTCGATGAGGATACGATAATAATCGTCGCTGTACTTGGGGTGCTCGCTCTTGATAGGTGTGTATTTCTGTCCAGGTTTATTGGGCTGAGAGGTATTCAGATTGCCGTCCATATACTTCATGAACAGTTCCTGATAGAATTTCTTCCAAGATTGGGTCATCTTGTTGGCTTGGTTGCAGGAGAATTCAGTGAGTGCTTTCACTTGTGCCTCTCTGCCCTTGATGGCAAACACCTGCTCGTCGAGTTCGGGGATGGCCTTGTTCACCCAGTTCTCTTCCATTTCGCGCTGGCGTTTGCGAATTTCGGGATGGATGTAGTTGTACTTCGTGTAGGCCCAGTTACTCATCTGGTTGAAGGTCCAGAAAGCAGAGGTTTCCGACCATTCGCTCATCGAGCCGTTGCCTTCGCGGAAGCACTCGGGAATCTCGGTCATGCAGGTGTACATGGGGCAATAGACGCAGTTGTCGGTGTCATCCACTCCAAACCAAATGATGCCACCGATGGGCCATTCATATTTGCCACGGCTTTGGGCGACAAAGCTAAAGCCCGTCTGTTGGGTGGCGGTGGTGCGCTCATGCACGTAGGTCACGCCATCAACTTCCCAGTCCATGGGACGCCAACGGTAAGGGCAATGGAAGGGGCCTGCACCTACATCTTTCGACATGTCTAATTCGGTTCCTTCGAGATGATCGCGCATGAAGTCCATCATGTCGAGCACGCTCACCTTTTTGTTGGGCAACACCCACAAAGGCATACGGTTGGTGGGGAAGTTGTCGGGGGTTTGGCACATGCCGGCGGTATAAGGCTGCACGCGCTTGATGTCGCGACCTGTAGCGTAGCCCCAATAGTCCTTCATGTTATCGGTCACCTTGTTGAACATGGCCCACACGCGCAAGTCGCAGAAGCGGGCACCATCGAAAGTAACAGGGTTGTAGACATCGGAGAAGGAGAACTTATCGTCGGGACCATCATACAGTTTGGCTTGTTTAGCGAAGCTGATGACATCATCAGCATAGACACAGTCGATGTTCGGGTCTTTCAGGAGCTTGTCGATATTCTTGAAAGTGATGCTGGTCTTGCACTTACGCGTGGCCAGTGGGAAGGTGGTGATGCGGGCCTGGTTGGCGTGACCACTCACATAGCCATCGGGAATGCGGCGAGCTACCCATACGGCACCTTTGTTATCCTTGCCTTTGCCAATCATCTCAAGGATCCAGCACTCTTCGGTGTCGGAGATGGAGAATGACTCGCCTTCGCTGACATAGCCGTAGTTGGCTACCAGTTCACCCATGCATTTAATGGCTTCACGGGCAGTCTTGGCACGTTGCAAGGTGATGTAAATCAGGCTACCATAGTCGATGATGCCAGGGCCTTCCCAAAGGCTTTCGATACCACCGTAGGTCGTCTCACCAATGGCCAATTGATATTCATTCATGTTGCCGACCACGTTATAGGTATGTGCCACCTGCGGGATTTGACCACGATACATGCCACCGTCCCAGTCATAGACATCGAGCATGGCACCTGCCGGCCAGTCTTTGGCAGGATAATGATAAAGCTCGCCATACAGCACATGACTGTCGGCAGCGTAGGAAATCATGCAGGAGCCATCGGTCGAGGCACCTTTGGTAATCAGGAAATTAGTGCAGGCATTGGCTTTCCCGAAAGAAAAAACGAGAACCAAAGCCACGATTGCTGAGAAAACTTTTTTCATATTGTTGAGATTTTGTTGTTTGTTGTACTGAAAAAATCGCCACAAAAATAGGAAATAATATGCAAATCCAAAAACAATTTGATAAACAACTCTATTACAGCATAATACCCGACAGCAAACGACAGCAAACGACTACTGTCGACTACAAACGTTTAATCAACGGCTTTGTTTTGGCGGACGATGTTACTTTGCAGTACAAAACTATAAATCTACAACAATGGAAACACCAAAGTATATTGAAGACATTCCGACAGAAAAGAAAGAGTCAAGAAATCGAAGGGAAATCATCAAAAGAGAATACATCAGTTTGATAGAGAAACTCCAAAATACTCGTGGGAAAAAAGCAGTGTATAACGATTATCTTCAGACTGATGTCTATATCATAATGAGAGAAAGCGAGAAAAAAGCAAGTAACAGCGCGGCTTTCAATTGGCAATCAACATATGCTGTAAAACATCTTGAAGATGTTATTAAAAAGGCCATTCCAATGGAAGGAAAACCGATTTTTACCTTACCAAAGCCAACAGGAAAACAAAAGGAATTCGGTTATGTGAATATGGCTACCTTGTATTATAATTTTCAATCTACTGAATATGAATATCTTATTTTTACTGTAAAACTAGTTTTAGGAATTAAAAGTGATGGAAGACATGTGCAATATAGCGTCAACAAGATAGAGTTGGCAGAAAAAAGCACTCTGTAATAAAGTCGTCATTGTATAAACAATCGCTTGTACAGAGTGCCTTAAATCGGAGTTACTGATGGGCTCGCTGCCCAGCATTTCCCGTCCGATGGTTTTTATGCCTGCAAAATTACAACAAAAACCAATACCACACCATAAAAATGAAAAATTATTCCTACTTTAGCACAATAAACGCAATCCAAAACATGGCGCAGCAAACTTTTGTGAACCAAAAACTTGACTTCGTCGAGGAACTGGTGCTCTACACCGACTCGCACATCTTTCTTACGGGAAAGGCAGGCACGGGAAAGACCACTTTCCTGAAGAACCTACCACTAAAAACCTATAAACGCATGGTCGTGGTGGCACCTACGGGCGTGGCGGCCATCAATGCTGGAGGGCAGACGATTCACTCGTTCTTTCAACTGCCTTTTGGACCTTTGCCTCCCAATGCAAGCAACGTAACGGCACAGCTACACCGTATGAAGAAGCAAAAGCTCAACCTCATGCGCAGCCTCGACCTGCTTATCATCGATGAAATCAGTATGGTGCGTGCCGATGTTTTGGATGCTATCGATGCGGTGTTGCGCCGTGTGCGCCGCTCGCAAAAACCCTTCGGAGGCGTACAACTGCTGATGATCGGCGATGTGCACCAATTGGCGCCCGTGTCCAAACCCGAGGAATGGGAAGTGTTGTCGCCGTATTACGACACGCCTTACTTCTTTGGCAGCCAAGTGCTTAGAAAAGCACCATACGTCTGTGTTGAGTTAGAGCACATCTACCGCCAACATGATGACGACTTCATTACCATATTAAACAAAGTGCGCAACAACCACATGGATGCCGATTGCGTGCGAGTGCTCAACACACGCTTCAAACCCGACTTCAAGCCTAAGGACAATGAAGGCTACATCACCCTGACCACCCACAACTACCAGGCCGACCAAATCAACGAATCGAAGTTGGCGGCCATCAAGGAGAAACCTCTTACTTTCAAGGCGGAGGTCCACGGCACTTTTCCAGAAAACACCTATCCTACTAAGGAAGAACTGGAACTGAAAGTCGGGGCGCAGGTGATGTTCGTGAAGAACGACCCCAATCCCGAAAAAGCATTCTTCAACGGTAAAATCGGGAGATTGGTGGGCTATGACGAAAAAGAAAGCACCGTCACTGTGGAAAGCGATGGCGAATGCATCACCGTGCCAAGGCTGAAATGGCAAAACATGGAATATACCATCAATCCTGAGAATCAAGAGATTGAGGAAAACGAAATTGGCAGTTTCACCCAGATTCCATTGCGCTTGGCTTGGGCGGTCACCATCCACAAAAGCCAAGGCCTCACCTTCGACAAGGTCATCGTTGACGCGGGGCAAGCCTTTGCTCACGGACAGGTCTATGTCGCCCTAAGCCGTTGCACTTTGCTTGAAGGTCTTGTACTGAAAACGCGCATCACTTCCAATGCTTTGGTCAACGACTATTCCGTGGACCAATTTGTGGAGCATCTTCCCGAAAAGGAACCCACACAAGAGAAAGTGGATGCATTACGCCACGATTACGAATTGGAGACCATGTTTGAACTTATCAACTTTGATGGCATCTACAAAGACTTCGGCAAGTTGATGAAGGTGATTTACGACAATGACACCCTCTTTGAGCACTCGTTGATTCAAGACCTCTCGCAGCGGCGCAACAAAATACACGAGGAATTGTGTTCTGTCGGCATCAAGTTTGAAAGCCAGATAAGAAATCTTCATGATCAAGCGCCTTCCTACAAGAAAAACCCAGCCTTGCAGGAGCGATTAATTAAAGGTGTAGCCTACTTCGACGAGCATCTGAAAGCCATCGCCAAGGGGCTGTTCGACTTGCCTTTCAAGACCGACAACCAAGCCGTCAACGACCAACTCACCGAGGCACTGAAGTTGCTCAAAGAAGGCATCTATCTGAAAGGCTGCTGCTTGGAAGCCTGCAAAGACGGCTTTACGGTCGAGGAATACCAAAAGACCAAGTCGGTGAAGGCGATTGAAGCGGAAAAGACTGGAAAGAAGAAGGTGGAAATCAAGGACGACACAATGGATAAGAGTCCCCTCTATGCGGCTTTGTCGGCATGGAGGCTTGAAAAATCCAAAGAATTAGGAGCACCTGCTTACACTGTTGCAGCCAACAAAACCCTAAAAGCCATTGCCCAAGCACAGCCAGTCACCTTGGCTGAATTAAAGGATGTGAAAGGTATGGGAGTAATTAGTGTGAAACGATTCGGTGCCGAAATACTCGACATTGTGCTGCGCCTTATTGGCGAAAATCCCGAAACTGCCGATTTAGGAGAGATGCCCGAAGAACCTGTGAAAAAAGAGAAGAAACCTAAAGGCGAGACCTATCGCATCACTAAGGAAATGTTCGACAGCGGAATGTCGGTGGAGGCTATTGCTAAGGAAAGAGGCTTTGCCATTAGCACAATTTATGGGCATCTAGCCCATTTAGTGGAACAAGGTTTACTTGAGGCATCGCAATTTGTTGAAAAAGAAAAATATAATGAAATATTAGAGTATTTTGAATCCACTTTTGACCCCAATCTGACCATGGCTAAGGAGGTACTCGGTGAGGATTACCAATACGGAGAAATCAGAGCCGTTCTTGCTGAATTAGAGCAGGAGCATTTCTTTGAGAATCAACCTAATGAAGGAGATTGATTACGGCTCCGGCAACTGATTCTGCTGCGGAACGATGATGGCACAAATGATGTAAGCCAAAAGGCCGGCGCCACCACAGAAGGTAAAGATTACCCACAAAAGACGAATCAAAGTGGGGTCCACGTCAAAATATTCACCAAGTCCTCCGCAAACACCGCAGAGTTTCTTGTCGGCCATCGAACGATAGAGTTTCTTGTTGTTCATTTTATTTGTTTTTGTTTCAGGGCGCAAAAATACACACAAAATCCTTATCCCGAAAGGGGGTAAAACGGTTTTCTATTGAAAAGTCGGGAGAACGAAATGCTTTCCCGACTTAATCTTTGTCAAAAATACTGCTATACGCTTCTCCATCAGGAGTCAAAGGCAAATCTTCTTCAGAAACAATCGTAAAAACATAAACAAGCTCTTTCTCGGTCTTGCTCTCTCTTATGTATTGCCGCTTCAACTTTGGGTTTGCTCCCGATAGTCCCAGTGTTTCCGCCATCTTCCGCTTGAGCGTTTTCTCCGGTGTGTCGCCAAACGCCACATGCCACCAATATCGCCTTGTGGTCTCCCCCTCTCCATTCATGACATGCAGATGCGCGACAGGATGCAGCATCTTGTTGCCTTGGTGCAGCTCCACATACATGGCCCTTCCTACGATATTGCCCCGCTCGTTGACGATGGGCAGGAATTCTGTTGGATTCATTTCAGGCTCAAATCGGAGTGGACCATCCGCTTTGGAAGGCGTGGCAATGGCTTTGTCCTCTACTATCGGCTGCGGCTGTTCAATATGCACGGGTCGCTCTTCGATGATTCTGCGAGGCCGTTTTTCTGTTGTAGTCGTGGTATTGACGGGCTTATCATTGATAATCTGCGTGAGCGCCATCGGCTCAAACGACACCTCCTCGACAGTTATCTTTTCCGAGCCTTTCAACTCAATGACATCTCCTATCTTCTTTCCTATCAGCATCTTGGCTATGGGTGAGATGAAGGAGATGAGACCTTTGTTTACGTCGGCTTCATCCACGCCCACAATCCGCACCACACGGCCGTTGTAACGCACCCACGCCCCGAAGCTCACCGTCTCCTTGTTGGACTTGGAAAGGTCGACTTCCACGGCACTATTGATACGGTCAACGAGTAGCTTGATTGAAGCATCGAGGAAGTTGACCATGATGTAGTTGTCACCCGCCTTGGCGCGCTCTGCCTCAAGGTCCTTCAACTCTTCTTTGAGTGCCTCGAGTCCTTCTTTTGTGACATAGTTAGGCACGCCTTCGGGCAGGTATGCCCGCATCGGCACCCTTGGAATCTCTTCTTGATCGCCTTCTTTTATGAAGCCTCTGCTCATTTAATCACCAACTCCTTGATGATGTTGTCGCACTTACCCACCTTCTCGATGCACCAGAGTAAGTAGCGAGCATCCATGCAGATGGTGCGCTGCACCTTGTTCTCGAAGCTGAGGTCGCCGCTCATGGCCTCCCAGTTGCCATCGAAGGCCAGACCAATGAGGTTGCCCTCGCCGTCGATGACGGGACTGCCCGAGTTGCCACCCGTGATGTCGTTGGTGGTGATGAAGTTGACGACCAGCTCACCGTTTTCGTTGGCATAGCGGCCATAGTCCTTCTTGGCTACGAGGTCGCGCACGTCCTGCGGAATGTCGAACTCCCAGTTGCCAGGCACATACTTGGCCATCACGCCGTCCATGGTGGTGTAGTAGTTGTAGTTGACGGCATCGGCGGCCTTGTAAGGCTCCACGGTACCGTAGGTCAGGCGCATGGTGAAGTTGGCATCGGGATAGAAGTTGCGGTCGCTCTGCATCTCCATCAAGCCCTTCATGTAAAGGCGCTCGCCTTGGTTGCCGAGGTTTTGGGCTTCCTCATAGCGGGCATACAAGGTCTGGTATGAGTCGATAATGTTCATCGCAAGGGCGAAAATCGGGTCTTTGCCCAAGGCTTTAGGCTTCTGCATCCACTTCTCAAGACGAGCCTTGTCGGTGAAGACGGATTTAGCGAAAGCTTTGGCCACATATTCGGTAAAGTCGCCATTGTTTTCCAACCCGATGCGCAGAATCTCGCTCGGCATCAGGTTGGCTTGGTTGTTCTTATAGAACAGTCCGAGTAGTGCGGCCGTCACATCTTGGTCGAGGGGCATGCTATAGTCCTTGAAGAAGGTCTCCACGGCAGGCTGCATTTTTTCGGCAGCGGCCTTGATGTCGGCTTTGTCAGCCTTGTTTTCAAACATCTGGTTGATGCGCATGAACCTCCGGCTGAACGAAATGGCTTCGCCACCGTTCCAACCCGCCTCGCGGTGATAAACAAACGACTTCTCAATCTCGTCGAGGATGTCCCACTTTGCCTTGATTCCCGTAAAGATGTCGCCATATTCAGCCTTGCGTTTCGGGTCAGCATTGACCCAATTCATGAAGTCCTCCTCTTGGGCGAGACGGCGCTCATAGACATGGTTGCGCTTGAGCTGCTTCACCTGACCAATATAGTATTTCCAGTAATTCGACACGCTGGCCTGCTTGGAGGCGTACATGATGAACACCTCTTGGTCGGCGTCCATATGCTTACGGTAGTTCTCGAGCTTGGTCGTGCGGCAGTCGATGATGGCTGGACCTTCATCGTTGATAACGTTCTTCACAGTGTAGGAGGTCGAGTAACGGTCGGTGGAGCCAGGATAGCCGAGAATCATGGCATAGTCGCCGGGCTTTACGCCACCTAAATTAATAGGCAGGTACCACTTGCTCTTCATCGGGATGTTATCGGCACTGTATTCCGCAGGGCTGCCATCGGGAGCAGTGTAAACGCGAAAGATGTTGAAGTCGCCCTTGTGGCGCGGCCAAGTCCAGTTGTCGGTGTCGGCACCAAACTTGCCGATGCCCCAAGGCGGACAGCACACGAGGCGCACGTCCTTGTACTCGTCGTACTCGAAGAGGATGTACTGGTTGCCGCTATAGAACGGCACAATCTCGATGCGTACATTGCGGTCGCCTTTGCGTTCTTTTTCAAGTTGGCGTGAGTTCTTAAAGATAATTTCCTCGCGCTCGGTCTCCGTGGTTTCAGCAGTGACATCTTTCAACACGGCTTCGGTCACATCTTCCACCTTATTTAAGAAGAGGACGGAGAGACCTGCGTTGGGCAGTTCCTCACCCTTGCTCTTGGCCCAGAAGCCGTCGGTGAGGTAGTCATGCTCGATGGACGAATGTTTTTGCACATAGCTCAAGCCACAGTGGTGGTTGGTGAGCAACAGGCCTTCGGGAGAGATAATCTCGCCCGTGCAGCCGCCACCGAATTGCACGATGGCGTCCTTGATGCTGGGTTGATTGAAGCTAAAGATCTGTTCAGCCGTGAGTTTACAGCCCATGGCTTGCATCTCGGCCAAGTTCTGGCCATTCAGCGAATAAGGCAGCCACATGCCTTCGTCGGCGCGGGTCACTGTCAATGACAGCACTAAGGCTGCGATTAATGAGAATAGTTTTTTCATTTTGATATAAGATTTTTAATTGTTCGATTCAGCAGAATCATCCTTTACTAAATTACCAATGTAATCTATAAAAGACTTTGCTTGTGTAGTAAGGTCATCTGTCATTTCCTTATCACAATAGATAAAATCATCATAATCACCGCTTTGCCGTTTTTCGTATAGCGTCGAAAGTATTTTACCTATCGCAATAGGTACTAATCCTTTTGAAACAAAATGCAAACCAAGCATGGCTTTTACCCCTGCATGTGATTTTGCTTCGATTTTATGTTTCAAAAGCAAAGCTTCTGTAGCATAATAGCACGCATAATACAACCGATTCACTGCCGCGTTATAAAACTCCTTTTCGGTCATTACGGTAGCCTCTTGCATCGTGGCATACGCTCTTTCAAGACGGTACTCAACCAAGGCTTTTCTGCTTTCATCATCCAATCCACTCATAGCCTTACTCCTTCTTTCATTACATTAAGATAAAACGGTGTTATCATCGGACGGTTTTCCCATTGTTTCTTAAGCATCACAATTGGGCTGATGGCCACTCCTGTTTGAAGTTCCAATTCATAGAGCGGCATAGTCACGGCATCTTCTTGAGCCAAAGTAAGTTTGTCTCCATCAACAAGGATGAGGAGGTCTATATCACTGTCAGGCCTAGCCTCACCACGTGCCTCACTGCCATACAAAATGACCTCAGCTGTGGGAAACAATCGCCGCATAATCATTTGTATTTGTGCCACTATGTCTTTTCTACTCATATTGCTTGCTTTTTCTGACTGCAATATTACAAAGAAAATCCGAATCCTATACGATATGCTTCAGTAAAAGCAACAAAAAACCCCTCCTGATGGGGAAAAAGGAGGGGAAAAACAATATAAAGATTATGAAAAAAATCCGACTTTATTTTTTCTCAATGCTCTCGCATCGAAAACTGATGCAAAGATAAGCATTATTTTCATTCACGGCACACTTTTGGACATTTTTTTGGAAAAATTTCCAATTTTTTATCCCATCAAGGGTACAAAACGCCCTTTCCCGTCCACGTTGGAGCCGTGATCACGCGCCAGCAATCACTGCTTGGCGGCCATGACCAGCTGACCTCTGTAGTACAGGTCGCCGT
>JAEEGK010013596.1_pt1 | contig 18319 bp, 14 predicted proteins | sample 8958771 | NCBI WGS metagenome assembly JAEEGK01 (sample SAMN16246547, study PRJNA631951) | gut metagenome | biome: gut microbiome; feature: rumen; material: SC-attached | host: Bos | place: Iran: Karaj | collected 2018-10
TGGCGATGACGCCATCGCGGAAGCCATCGGCCTGGAGGCCTTTGACAAAGGCGGTTCCCATTGTGGCGGTGAGGTATCCGTCCTCGCCGTAGGATTCCTCCACGCGGGACCAGTGGGCGCTGCGGATGATGTCAACCATTGGAGACAGGGCGAACTGTTCTCCAAGATCGCGCATTGAGCGTGCGGTCTGCCTCATCTTCACGGAGAGAAGAGCGGGGTCCCAGGTGCAGGCTACAGCCATCTGCTGGGGGTATGCCGTGGCACCCTTTGCGGTTACTCCGGTGATGCACTCATCGTGGATCACGGCGGGGATTCCTGCAGGCGTCTCGTTTACCATATAGTCCTGGATTTGGGCGATGAGTTCGCGCAGCTCGTCGGCGTTGAGGCTCTGGGAGCTTGATAGCTGGCATATGTGGCCAACGCCGTAGGGGATGAGTTCGCGGCATTTCTCCACGGAGAATTTGCCGTCTACCATAAGTTCGCCGGGGTAGATTCCAAAGAGCTGGGCGGCGCGGTCTTCTACGCTCAGGCGGTCGTACACGGCATCGACCTGGGCCTGGAAGGCCTTGTCTGCCTCTTTAGCTTTGTCTGCCTGGCTTTCCACCGGCTTGGGGCCGGAGCAGGCTGCTGCGAGCAGCGCCAGGGAGAATATGAGAAGGTGTTTTTTCATATATGTGATGTTTACTGTTTTTCCAAGGTTACGGTGCAGTCCCTGTAAATATTGTCAACAATAAGGAGGCTGAACGGGGCAATAGTATAGGTCTGAGGCTCTTCTCCTTGAATAATGCTGTAAGAGAGAGTGAGCGCGTCAGGGCGGGAGTGGTAAATCCCGTTGATTATGATCTCAGTCTCAAGGTCTGTTTCTGGCACAATGACGGGAATGACGAATGACTTGTCAAAGTCTATCTTTGTAGGCTCTCCGCCGCGTCCCATAAACGCCGCCATACCAAAAAACTGGTTCAGTTGCTCCTGGGATATTATCTTGGTAGGGAGGACGTCCTCTATGTCATCATTACGCTTGTAGTAGTTGCTGGCCTGGGTATATGGCACCCTGAAAGGCCTGTAGTCAGTAATCTTTCCGCCATCAAGCTTCACGTCCGTAACACCGGGAGTGCCCATATCCAGATAGGATACACTATACCAGCCGTCTCCAAGGGGCTCGATGCCTTCTACCTGTGAAACGTTCCCGGGCCCGTCCTGGAAGCCGGTGCGGAATGCCCAGTAGGAATATGTATCCGGGTAATCAGCCTCCCAAATTGAGGAAAGGATGCCGTCTGAAAGGGACTTCTTGAGCAGGCCGTCCGTCATCTCAGTGCGGCCCAGGACGGCATTGTAAAAGGATTCGATTACCTGTTTGTCTGAATTGTTACCGGTGCAGGCGGCCAAAACGGCGGCTGCGGCCAGTATTACGCTAATCTTTTTCATAATAGAATGATTTAGGTGTACTATACAAATATAATAGGTTTTGACTAAATTTACGGAAGTATATGACAGACACTTTGCTCAAATACAACTTGGGAGCGGGCGTGGAGGCTTTCACCGCCCGCAGGGACGCCGTGCTTCCGTATCCGGTTATCCAGGGGCATCAGGTGCACAACTGCAAAGTAGCCGTCATAGACCGCCCCGGCCTCACGCGCGAGGACCTGGAAGGGTACGATGCCTTTGTCACCAACCTCCCCGGCGTGGCAATTGGCGTTCGCACGGCGGACTGCGTGCCCATCCTGCTGTATGACCCTGTAAAAAGGGTCATAGCAGCCGTGCACGCAGGCTGGAAAGGCACCGTGCTCCGCATCTCGCAGAATGCCCTGGAAGTGATGGCTTTCAAATTTGGCAGCTTCGCTGCCGATATCAAAGCTGTCATAGGCCCGGCAATTGGGCCTGACAGCTTCCAGGTGGGCATAGAGGTGGCGGAGAAGTTCAAACAGGCCGGATTCCCAATGGATTACGTATGGTCCTTCCACGGCACCGGGAACGGCACACCAATGTCAGGCGGCCATCACATTGACCTGTTCAAGGCAAACCGATGGCTTCTGGAACAGGCTGGAGTCATTCCTGATAATATCCAAGTATTTGATATAGATACTTTTACGGCTACAGAATTCTTTTCCGCGCGCAGGGAAGGAGCCCAGTGCGGGCGCAACATCAATTCAATAAAGTTGCTGCCATAGGACTCCTTTTGCACGTTTCTTGTTGCATATAGGGGCACTTGACATAAACTATTATCATTATGAAAAGAATTATCACTACAGTTCTTGTGGCTGCCCTTGCGGCGCTCTCGTTCAATTCCTGCGAGACAATGGACCCTGAGAAAGATTTCACCGGCACCGTCTACGGCCTTTGGGTAGTAGATAAACTGGACGTCGCAGTAAGTACAACCGTTAACGGCAATACTACCACACACAGTTCTACCACAGATTTCTCAAAAGATCACTGCCGCCTGAACCTTGACCCCACAGGCATAGCAACACTGTGGTACAATCTCAAGGTAGACATCGAGACCTTCACCTTTGATAAGGACAAGATGAGGATTGAGTTCAAGGAAGCAGCCGATGTAGGTGACAACGGCAAGGCAATTGTTCTCCTTGGAATCTATGACGTGGAGCTCAAGGGAGACCAGATGATCTTCCGTCAGCCGGAAGCTGCCGTCAGCACAGACAACTTCGGCGTTTCTGAAAGAGCTACCTACACGTTCCACCGCGCCCCCAAGGCAGAGGACGTTCCAACGGCTATTAACTGATTCTAGGAATAGGAATGCATTCCTCCCAGTATTAGATTAACCCCAAAGTAGGTTATCAGTACGCAGAGGAATGCTATTATTGTGTATGCGTGGAAGAACTTCGGGTTCCGGAAAGCTTTGACGGAACTGCCGTGAAGAGGTCCGGCGTATACCAGAAGGGTTATGAGCGCCCAGGTTTCTTTTGGGTCCCAGGCCCAGTAGCTTCCCCAGGAAATGTTGGCCCAGACGGCCCCAAGGAATGTTCCGAATGTAATGAGGAACACCGCGGGGTAAAGTATGGCCAGGCTCAAGTCCATAAGCCTTTCTCCAGCTTCCTTCCTTGACAGGATCAGTCCCATTATCCCATTAAGCGTGATAAGGCCGAACAGGGTATAAGACATCATCATTGAGGTGACGTGGATTGACAGGAGAGGGGACTGGAGTACAGGCATCAGATGCGATAGGCTGGCCCCTGAACGGGATGCCATCAGCATTGTGAAGCCTGAAAGCAGGAATCCAAGCGGAAGTATTATATGGAAACGTTTCCCAAGCAGAAGGATGGCCAGCGCCGACAGCCAGGCCATAAGCATCATTACTGAAAATGTCCCTGCAAAAGGCGCGTGGCCTGATACAAGCCACCTAAGGCCCATTACCAGGGTCAGATATGCGAACAGCAGTCCCGCTACAATCCTGAGGCAGCGGACTGCTTTTTCGTTCAGGCGCCATCCCTTTGACAGCCCTATGCTCATTATTATGAAGAGTACGAGCCCCAGTGCCAGGGAAGCCATAAAAGGAATCTTAGGCACCGCTATCCGGTTGTAAAGGCGTTCTGCATTTGTCTTGAACGCGGAAGGGATATACTCCGCTGCGGTTTTTATCTGATAGTCCCGTATCTTGCCCAGCAGGAACTTGGCGTCTTCCCATTTTCCGTCACGGATGTAATCAGCGACAAGGTCCATTGATTTGTGGATGAAGGTAGCTTGTTCGCTGTCTTCGTCCACTTCCTGCGGAAGGGCGTCGCTGCAGGAATACCAGTTGACGGTGCCGTCCTGAAGGCGGACAGGGAAGAGCTTGAGCGTGCTGTAGTCCCCGGTATAGCCATCCAGAGGGCATATTCTGTCTCGGGAATAAACGTAAAGATTGGAGAAAGCGCCGGCTACCTCCTTGGGCAGCTTGACGCTTGCGTCCGCAGGCTCCGCTGCGCGGGCACCCTGAGCGGAGGCGAAGAGCGCAAGCGCAATGGCCCCTGTCTTTGACAGGCGCCTGAGCGCGCTGCGCCAGCCGCTCTCTTTCTGGAAGAAGTATCCCAGCATCCCCACCAGCAGGAGGAGGTATCCCAAGTATGTGACGCCAACGCCCCAGGGATCCCGTACAACCATCAGGATTGAAGAGTCGCCATCGTAGTCCGCCTGGTAGAAACGGAAGCCGCCCATCTTGGCAATGTTGTTCATTGAGATGGTTTCCGTATGGGCGTCAGAACCTGAACCTACGGTAATGACGCTTCGGAAATCAGACGGGGCCTTGGATCCAGGGTAGCGGACTATCTGGAACTCCTGCAGGGTCATTGGGGCGGGGAGGTCCTGTCTGGTGCCGTCTTCCAGTTCCCACTGAGTGACAGTGTTTCCCGGATCCAGCCGTACCTGACCTTCCGTGCCCCAAAGGTGCGTGATCAGCGCTCCTGCAAGTATTACTGCAAAAGAAATGTGAAGAATCAGGGTGAAATACCTTTTTCCGATTCCCTCAGAGATAAGGTACCATAGGCCGCAGACTGCCGCCAGGCCCCAAAGGACCATAAACAAAGGGTTGTGATAAACCAATTTGAATGCGGCCGGAGAGCCTTGTGCCTTTTCTACGAATGTAGCTGCTATCATCATTGCGATGACAGCAGCCATTGAACCGAATCCGGTAATTTTCAGGATTTTCTTCACTTTGCTAATTTAAATGGAATCTACGAATTTTATTACAGCTTCGCGGTCTTCCTTGGAAAGATTGTAGAATTTTTCCGCAGAAGAGTACGCGTCGCTCTTCTTGCTGTATGCGTGCCACATAATTGCCTCAAGGGTGTTCCTTGCACGGCAGTCGTGCAGACGGTCGCCCCTTCCGGTGTTCATAACGGACAGTCCGCGACCCCAGAGAGGGGTGGTGCGGCACCAGGTGCCGTGGATGTCGTTGGCCATCCAGAGGCGGTGCTGGATAAGGTCAGTGTAAGGCCAGATGGTCTGGTTTGCGTAGCGCGGGAGAGGCTTTGTGCCGTTCATTGCCGGTGCCCAGTAATTGTCTTCACCGGTAGTCCAGGAAGGCCTGTGGCAGGTAGCGCATCCTATCTTGTTGAACACTTCCTTGCCTTTCTGGACGTCCTTGTCGTTGAGGTTCCTTGCACGCGGAACTGCAAGTCCGCGGTGCCATACCATAAAGTCATAGAACTCATCGGCGCTCATCTCAGGCTCAAAGTTGTGGTAGGCGTTGTTGAACTGGTTGGTAGACGGGCTCAGAAGGGCGAGTACGGCCTCAGAGATCTCCTCGTCAGTAACCTGTCCATTGCCGTCCACATCCACATAATACGGAGAGGAGGCTCCCTGTTTGCGGATCTCAGTAATTACATCGGTATTCTTTGACATTGCCTTGGCCCAGGCGGCAGTCGTGTAAAGGAACGGTCTGTCCGGGCGGGACACGTTGGTGATGTTCCAGATGGCGTTGGCGCCGGCTCCGTCCTGGAGGGTTCCGCGGGTCATCGCGTAGGTGAACTTCTTGAGCAGTTTTCCGCCCATATAGGCGTCGCGCCTGTAGAAAGTACCGTTGGCGTCGTAACCGTCTCCGCAGTTGATTTCCTCCTGTCCGTAGACTGGAACGTTGGCCTGCCAGTTATGGTAGAATGCGCTTGCGGCAAAGTCGTTTGCGCTCTTGTCCCAGAATGCGGGATTAAGCTCTACGTAAGGAGCTTCGGCCTGGTACTGTTTCTTGATTTCTTCCTGCGGAATGGCATCCAGGATGCCGCTGCCGGGGATTCCAATTGTGCTTTCCAGGCGGAAGCCTACCTTGTTGCCCCTTTCCCTTGCTGTCTGGTAAGGTGTAGGCTCTGTGTTGAAAGCGTCCTCCGGGATGTAGAGTTCGGGATATATCAGCTCATATGTCTCGCCATCGGCAAACCTCAGGGGGAGGCCGCTTTCCATTGCTGAAACCTTGAGCCAGTTGATCTGGATCTTGTTCTCGTCGATAGGAGGGAGGAAAGGACCCTCAGCCATTGTCTGGGGCATTCCTGTCACCTCAGAGACATAAGGGCCGTCATTGGGGTTCTCCGCATTCTGGTGGTAGATTACCAGCAGGTAACCGTTTCCAAATGCGGAAGAGCCGTTTGCGCGGTATACGCTCTGCCACTGTCCGTGGCCGTAGCCCGGATGGCAGTCAAGGCAGGACTTGCGCACTGCCGCAGGGCCGCGGCCCTTGAACGGCGGAGTGCTTACGGTCACGTTGCGCTCGAAGAAAGCCTCTCCGCGGTTGAAACTGGGCTCCAGGCCCATCCTTTCAACTGCGGGGGTGGGGTCTTCGTAAGAACCCGGAGATACGTTGTCTGTGGTTCCCAGTTCGCCGCCGGGATACCATTCGGCTGCGGAGAAGTTGCCCACGGCCTGTCCTACGTATTTGGCATCGGATTCCTTTACGGTGATTGTCTCTCCTGAGAAGTTACAGGAAACAGCCAGGAGAGTCAATATGGTAAATGGTAAAAGCTTTTTCATAATTATAGTTCAGGTGGTTATTGTCTTACTATCCAGGAAGCGGCTTTGTTCAGCTCATCGTCAAGTGCGGAAACGGCATCCATTGCATCCTGTACGCAGGCATCGGCATAAATCTTTACGAATGCGCCCTTGCCCTGGCAGGTCTTGAGTGCGTCAATGGCTCCCTTGAGTGCTGTCTGTATCTTGTTCACGTCGCTGTATCCAAGGTTGCCCAGCAGGGAATAGATGGATTTGCTGCTTGGTGAAGAGGCGTCCCTTGCGCCGTAAAGGCTGTATTGGATTGACAGGATGTTGTCTATGAAATCCTGGAATGACTTCTCGCTGTAAGGGGATTCGATGTAGTTGACGTCTTCTCCGGTGTGGGCATTGCCCATCTTGACATCGGCAACCTCTGCGCAAATGTTGGAGCAGCCTCCTACAAGGATAGTGGAGAGAACTTCCTCCCAGGTCTCGAATGAGCTTCCCAGGGCTGCGGCGCCAAGCATATTGGCTCCGTATATCTTACCGTTGATCTCTATCTCTGCTTCGATTTCGTCAATGCGGTCTGTGTATTTAGCCTCTGCATCAGGATTCCAGGATGCGTACAGGCGGTAGCAGTTGTCGCGGAGGTCTCCGGCCACTGCGGTGGCGTAGATGAGTTCCTGCTCTCCGGTGACAGTCATTCCTTCGAAGGCCTCGTGGTCCTCGTTTGCCTTAAGCGCGGCGGCGGTGCGGTTCTTTCCATTGCGGAAGAGGATGAACTCTATGCCGTGGAAGCCAAGGAGCTCCGCTCCAAGCTTTGCTCCGGCATAGGCTATACCGTCTTCGCCTTTAAGCATCTCCATCTGGGCGGTGTTGCTCAGAGCTACGGCAAGCGCCTCGGCGTCAAGCGGCCAGGTGTCAATATGGGGGTCGATTCCAAATGTGGTGGCAGGGCCGTAGAGGAACGCTTCGGACTGCTCCCAGTAAGTACGGGCTGCAAGGAACTTGCTGCAGATTGCGTTGATGTCGTTGTCTGTGATAGAGTTTACGCCCTTCTTGGAAGCGGCTGCAAGGAGCTCGTAGAGACCCTGGGTCTCGTCAGCGAGTGCCTTGTAGGTGGAATAAACTACGTTGGGAACATACTGCTCCACAGCTGCTTTCATTTGTTTCTGATTGTCTGTGAGGCCTTCTTTGGAAGGCTCTTTCTGGCATCCTCCAAGGATTACAGTTCCAAGGAGGGCCATAACGCTTAATGATAAAAGTCTTTTCATCGTTTATGTGTTTTAGTTGATTATCTTTTGAAGAATGCCATATAGGCTATGCCTATGTTTACTGACGGCTCGTCATTGTATGGTGCGGCAAGGAACCTTCTGGAGTATTCCGCCTTTACGGCAATCTCCGGGATTGGGAACCAGTTGATTCCGGCGGCAATGCGGTGGCGGTCAGTGAAGGTGTAATCCTGCTGGTCCGGGGCGGGGATATAGGAGTCATAGTACTCGTATCGGGCAAAGGCGTAAAGTTTCTGCTCCCTTGCAACGCGTTCGCTGAACCAGGGCATTATGTCATATCCGGCCTCTATTCCGGCAGCCACTGCATTCTGTGCAACGGGAATCTTCTTGTATGGTGCATTGTTGGAAGAAAGGTTCCTCTTTACCTGGGACAGGGTGGAGGCGTCGCCAACGTATCCGAAATCAGCGTTGCCCCTTACGGTGAGGCGCCCGCCCTTGTAGACGAAGTCAAGGGCGCCCAGCGCCGTGCGCGCTTTCACGCCGGCATAGCGGGTGTTGTGCATATCGTTGGGGAAGGAGTTGTGCATTGCGTGCCCATAGTAACCGCTCAGGCCTATGCGCAGGTTCTTTATGTAGTAGTTGTCAATCCTGAGCACGTATCCCAGGTTGTTTGCGACCTTATATTCATAAGGAGATTTTGCGCCGTAGTGCACAAAGTTGTCGCGGTCGAACATAAAACCGTCAAGGCCGGCGATGACCTGCGCCTCATAACGCCAGGCTCCCGCCTGTCCCCAGAGGCTTATTCCCGTGTCGTGCCAGGTGGAAGGGAAAATTGTGTATTCTCCTTCAGGCCTGTATACGGTGAAAAAGTTGAGGGGCTCGTGGGCATTGTTCAGGCCTCCCACGGGAACCACAAAATGGCCCACCCTCAGATTGAGGGCGCCGGAGAAGGACTTCTGGAGCCAGAACTGCTCCAGTTCCACCTCGCCTCCTTTCTCTATCTCGGTCTCCCATTCACCTGCCTCGGTGAATTCCTTTTCTACGGCCGAACCCGTTCCCGTGTGCTCGAACTCGATTTCTGTCTGCATTGACCAGCCTTTGCCAAAGTCATATCCAAGGTAGACGACGGCGTGGGGAATGTCAAACCTTCCGTGGGAAGGATCGTTTGCGTATTGCGATGGGGAAGAGTAGCGGTAAACGTTGTCGCTGAAGAAATTGCGGCTGAGAGCGACTTCTCCATAACCGCCTATGCTAAGTTGCTGGGCCTGTGCGCTTAATGCGGAGACAAGGACGAGAATCAGCAGATAGATGATACTTCTTTTCATAAAGTCTTCTTATTGAACGTGCAAAATAACGCTCAATAAGAAGGCGGGTCAATCCCCAAAAATGGTGAAAAATCATCCCAAGAGGACTTTGAAGCCTTTGTACAGTGCCTCTATCAAGTCCAGGCTACTGTACGCCTCCGGGGTGCATTCCTCGCTGAGGCGGTCCCCGGCGAAGCCGTGAATCCAGACGCCCAGCAGGGCGGCGTCAAGGGCGCGGTAGCCACGGGCGAGGAGGCCTCCTATGAGGCCTGTGAGCACGTCTCCGCTGCCGCCCTTGGCCATTCCGGCGTTGCCGGTGGTATTAACATAGGCTTCGCCCGATGCGGTAGTGATGCGCGTATGCCATCCCTTCTTTACCAGCACCCAGCCTATGTCTTCCAGGCAGGGGCCGTCATCGGCGAACGCTCCGGACTCTTCCAGCCTCTTCAACTCGCCGGGGTGAGGCGTCAGGACGGACCCATCCGGAATCAGCCTTGAAAGCCTGAAATTTGCGGCTATCAGGTTGAGCGCATCGGCGTCCAGCACCATTGGGATCCCTGCGCTTTTGGCTGCGCCCATCAATTCTTCCAGGGCTGCCATTGTCTCCGGGTCCTGTCCCAGTCCCGGACCGACTGCTATTGCCGAAAACCTCTCCAAACGCTCCGGAACCACGCTGAAATGCCCCGCGGGTTCTTCCGACAGCATTGCGGAAGGGTATTTGTTCACTGTTGCCTGGAGGGCGCAGGCGCAGGAGTGCAGCGTCACCAGGCCGCAGCCTGATTTCAGGGCTGCGCCTGTGGCCAGCACGGCTGCGCCGCTGTATGCGTTGCTCCCGCATACCAGCAGCAGATGGCCATAATTCCCCTTATGGCTATCGTTTGGCCGCGGCAGCAGCAGCGGTCTCAGACAGTCTGCATTTAGTTTTCGCAATTTTCGTCAGTGCAAAGATCGTTGTTGAAAAGCGTGCGTGTCCCGGCTGCCGGCGCGCCCAGCAGGGCTGCCGCGGCTTTGCCGGCCATCACTGTTCCAAGGATAACCTTACCGTCAGGACCTATCACATACATTGACGGTATCCAATTGATATGGTACGCCTTGCCAATTTCAGATTCCTTCATTCCCTGAGGGTCGAACAGCTGTACACCCGGCAGGGCGTTCTGCGGAACGAACTGCTTCCAGGTGTCTATCTCCCGGTCAAAGGAAACGGATACGAATTCTACCTTTTCCGGATTCACCAGGGTGTGCATTGCCTTTATCTGGGGGATTTCCGCCCTGCAGTCAGGGCACCAGGACGCCCAGAACAGAAGCAGGACCGTCTTCCCGCGGAAATCGCTGAGTTTCACGCTCTTTCCGTTTATGTCATTGAGCGTGAAATCCGGTACGGCCTGTCCCTTTGCAATCAGCTCTGCGGCGTACTTTGGGTCAAGGTCTTCTTCCACTGAAGTCTGGGCGCGGAGTGTGATGCCCAGGCAAAGAAGACCAACAATTATGGCAATTATTTTTTTCATACTAACAAATATAATCTATTTTTGTATAAATGGGAATACTATGAGAAGACAGCTTTTAACGTTGGCCTTGTTTTTTGCAACCATAGCTGCATTGGCCTGGGAACCTGTAGGGAATCCTCTCCGCACCAGATGGGCGGAGGACGTAAGCCCGGAAAATGTTCACCCGGAATATCCGCGTCCGCAGATGCTCAGGGGGGACTGGAAAAGCCTTAATGGCCTTTGGGACTATGCCATTGTGCCAAAGGATGCAGAAAAGCCCTCCGCATACGACGGGCAGATACTGGTGCCTTTCGTGCCTGAGTCCTCACTCTCCGGCGTTGGAAAGCGCGTAGGGGAGGACAATGCCCTGTGGTACAGGACGGCCTTCAGCGTGCCTTCTTCCTGGAAACGCCAGCGCACACTGCTTCATTTCGAGGCTGTAGACTGGGCTGCCGAAGTCTATCTTAACGGCACCCTCATAGCCTACCATACTGGCGGATACACTCCCTTCTCCGTAGACATTACCCCATACCTCAAAGGCAATTCCCAGCAACTGGTGGTAAAGGTTCTGGACACCACTGACAAGGGCGCAAAGATTCCGCGCGGCAAGCAGGTGTCGGAGCCCGGAAGCATCTGGTACACGCCTGTGACAGGTATCTGGCAGAGCGTGTGGCTGGAATGCGCTCCGGCAACACACATAGACGGATATATAGCCACCCCTGACATAGATGCCGGAGTGCTCGCAGTGGACGTTGACGCCACAGCCGGCGCCGCCTCCGTCAAGGTGGAACTGCTGCAGGGCGCCATCGGCTATGATTCCTCCGTAGTGCCGCAGAATCCCCAGGTCCTGGCGGAAGCCTCCGCCGATTCCGGAGCCCAGCTGAGGCTTGCCGTAAGCTCGCCCAGGCTCTGGTCTCCGGACGATCCATTCCTCTACGGCCTGCGCATAACCCTTCTGGACAATAAAGGAAAGGCTCTTGACACTGTTTACGGCTACACCTCCTTCAGGAAGAGTTCCGTAGTGAAGTCCGCCAAGGGATTCAACGTCCTTGGACTTAACAACAAGCCGCTGTTCCAGTACGGCCCGCTTGACCAGGGCTGGTGGCCTGACGGCCTGTACACCGCCCCCACTGACGATGCCCTCCGCTATGACATAGATATGACCAAGGCAATGGGATTCAATATGATACGCAAGCATATCAAGGTTGAGCCCGCGCGCTGGTACTGGTACTGCGACCGCCTTGGCATTGTGGTATGGCAGGATATGCCCTCAATGGACGACAACAGTTCCGGCCGCTGGTCATACAACGATTACGACGCAGGCCGCGACTCCAAGATTTCGGACTGGGAAAGGGAGAACTATTTCAAGGAGTGGTCGGAGATAATTGCCGCCCGCAAGGGATTCAACTGCATAGTGGTATGGGTGCCCTTCAACGAGGCCTGGGGCCAGTTCGACACCCGTGACGTGGTGGATTTCACAAGGCGCCAGGACTCCACCCGCCTGGTAAACGCCGCCTCCGGCGGAAACCATTACGAGAACTGCGGCGATATCCTTGACTGCCACCATTACCCCAACCCGCAGCAATACCTTTGGAGCCCAACCGAGGCCAACGTAGTTGGCGAGTACGGCGGAATAGGCCTTGCCCTGCCCGGCCATCTATGGCAGGAAGACCGCAACTGGGGCTATGTCCAGTACAAGTCCAAGGAAGAGGTCACGGAGACGTACCTGCGTTACTCCGGCCAGCTGCTTGACCTTGTAGGCCGCGGCTGCAGCGGCGCCGTATACACGCAGACAAGCGACGTTGAAATAGAGGTGAACGGCCTTATGACCTATGACCGGAAAGAAGTTAAAGTTGACGTCCTCAAGATAAGGGAAGCCAACCTGAAGATTATAAATGAATTAAAGTAACAGAATATGAAATACACAGAATTGGGGAATACCGGAATCAAGGTCTCCCGCATATGCGTAGGATGTATGTCTTTTGGCGTACCGTTCGATGATTTCCAGCCCTGGACCCTTAATCCGGAGCAGACAAAGGTGATGCTGGCCCACGCCCTGGACCTTGGCGTCAATTTCTTTGACACTGCAAACGAATACGCCCACGGCACAAGCGAGGAATATCTTGGAAGTACGCTCAAGGCCCTTGGAGTTAAGAGGGAGGATGTTGTGATTGCGTCCAAGGTCTATTTCAACGAGGGACATCTCAGCGCAAAAGCCATTAAAAGGGAGATTGAAGGTTCCCTGAAGCGCCTGGGCACGGACTATCTTGACCTGTACCAGATACACCGCTTCGACTACGGCACACCCATAGAAGAGACAATGGAAGCCCTTGACTCCCTTGTCCGCAGCGGAAAGGTCAGGGCGCTTGGCGCATCTGCGATGTACGGCTACCAGTTCCACAATATGCAGATTGCTGCGGAAAAGAACGGCTGGACCAAGTTCTCCACGCTCCAGAACCACTACAACCTGGTTTACAGGGAGGACGAGCGCGACCTCATCCCCGTCGCGCAGCAGTACGGCGTATCGCTCATTCCGTATTCGCCGCTGGCCGGAGGCCACCTGGCGCGTACGCAATGGTTCTCCGACAGCAAGCGCAGCGAGACTGACTTCACCCTCAAGCGCAAGTACGACCACGCCAAGGAGAACGATATGAAGATAATAGCCCGCGTCGCGGAGGTCGCAGAAAAACGCGGCGCCGCAATGACTGACGTGGCCCTAGGCTGGCTGTTCAAGAAAGGCGTCGCCGCTCCAATCGTGGGCGCCACAAAGATTTCCCATTTCGATGCGGCCGTGCACGCCCTTGACTTCACTGTCAGCGACGAGGAAGCCGCTTACCTGGAAGAACTCTACCGCGCACACGATGTTGTGGGTGCACTCAAACCATAATCATTTCGCTTAAAGGACCTAAATGGAAAAACTGTCGGCATTGAGCGGCTCAGCAGGAGCGCTGATTATCCTGGCAACGGTAGTGGGCCTGGGCCTCCTGCTTGGAAAGATAAAGATTCGTGGCGTCACCTTCGGTTCAATATGGATCCTGTTCGTGGGAATCCTCCTGGGGCATCTTGGCTTCAGGGTGGATCCCGTGATCCTCACCTTTGTCAAGGATTTCGGCCTCATACTCTTCATATTTATGATAGGACTCCAGGTGGGTCCCGGATTCTTCAGTTCGTTCCGCAAGGATGGCCTGGCAATGAACCTTCTGGCAGTGGGGCTGGTCCTGCTGGCGGCCATCACCACCTGGGTCATTCACCTTGTCACAGGCGAGGATATGGGCCTCCTGACCGGAATAATGACTGGAGCCGTGGTGAACACGCCCAGCCTTGGTGCAGCGCAGGAGACTCTGTCTGAGATGGTTACAGCCTCGGGAGGAAGCGTTGAGCAGGCATTCGACGCATCGTCCAGGCTGGCATCAGCCTATGTGGTAGCATATCCGCTTGGCGTGCTGGGTGGTTTCATAGTGCTCATTGCGATGAAGGCCGCACTGCACATCGACATAGATAAGGAAAAACTTGCCGCAGGCAAGGAAGACGACGGTGCAAATGCGTACCGTATGGCCTGCAGGGTGGCGAACCCCGCAATTGAAGGCAAGATGCTGGGAGATGTCCTGAAGGAGAACAATGACCTCCATTTTGTGGTTTCAAGGCTGATGAGGGATGGGGAAGTCCTTTTCCCGGAGATGGAAGAAACCCTCAGGAAAGGGGATTGTGTTCTGATAGTCACCGACAACAGGCATAAGGAAACAGTCCGCCTGATTTTTGGAGAGGAGTACCCTGCCGATATGAAAGAATGGCAGAAAAAGGGCTCCAAACTGGTTTCCAGGCGCCTTGCAATCACCGATCCCGCCATTACAGGAAAGACCGTACGCGGTATGGACATCAGGCACAAATACGGCGTTACCGTAACCAGGATAGTGCGTTCCGGAATTGAGCTGAAGGCGGAAGGGGACTATATCCTTCAGGTGGGAGACGTGATCCAGGTGGTAGGCTTTGAAGACGGAATTGCCCATCTTGCCAAACAGGTTGGCAATCAGCCGGATGACCTCAGAAAACCCAACCTTGCGCCAATCTTCATCGGCATTGTCCTGGGAATACTGCTTGGCCTTTTGCCAATCCGTTTCCCGTCAATGCCTCAGCCGCTTAAGCTGGGCCTCGCGGGCGGACCGCTCATAGTAGCCATCCTTCTGAGCCGCTTCGGCCCCAAACTGCATATCACCACATACACCGCTCTCAGCGCCAACCTTATCATCAGGGAACTTGGAATATCCCTGTTCACCGCAGCGGTGGGCCTTGGTGCCGGGGAGAACTTTGTATCCAGCCTTGTTTCCGGCGGATATATCTGGATTCTCTACGGAGCAATCATCACGCTGGTACCGCTCATTATCATTGCGATAGTGGCAAGGTTCATACTCAAGATGGACTTCTTCAAGGTCTGCGGACTGCTGTCCGGAGGCGGCACAAACCCTCCTCTGCTCTCTTTCTGCGAGCAGTCATACGGAGGGGACAGGGTGGCCGTAAACTACGCCACCGTATACCCTCTTACTATGTTCCTGAGAGTGGTTTCCGCCCAGATTCTGATCCTTACTCTGCTCTAGACGCCTGCTAGATGCCTCTTGCTACCGGCTGGCCCATAGCGGAGGCATCTTTCTTTTCATCCTCGCTCACTTTGAATACCATATAGTCAGGAGCGTCCTGCGTGAAGGCTTTCCAGCCGTTGCCGGGATCTCCCGTCTTTGCAAAGTTGGTCCAGTGGGTGATGATTCTTTCTGCAAGTTCCCAGTCTCCCTGGGTGAACGGCCTGTCACTGTGGTCAAGTGACTTGAACATAAACCAGAGTTCTGAAGAGTGGAAAGCGCCCTTCATATCGTGTGAGCCGGCGGCGTCGTCAGGAAGAGGACGGGCGAACTGATATGCGTAGACGGGTTTGCCGGCCTTGTTGCGAAGGCTGCAGAACAGGTCTATGGCACCCTGGGGGCTGCCGTTGCCCATATCGTCGCGTGTATAACCAATCATATACGGGATGTTCTTGATTGTGCCGTCAAAGGCTGCGGCGTCAAAGCTCTTGGTAGAGACATAGTTGTCAATGTTGGGCCTTGTGCTCAGGTTGGCGCGCCTGCCTGTGGCCTGGCTGTACCTTGAAGCCAGGGTAAAGATGTCCTCCGTTGATGCGGCGCGCATCTTTTCAAGCGTGTCGTAGCCGGCCCACTCGAAGATTTCCTGCGCTGTGGGCGCCGCGGGCATATTGAAGCCCTGCGGCGGCTGCTGTGCGCCTGCAGGGCGCGGCTCGCTTACGCCGCCTCCGCTCTGTATGATTGCCTTCTTGATGAGGTTTCCGGTGAGGGGTGATTCGCACAGCGTCTTAACGCTTCCCGCGCCTGCGCTCTGGCCAAGGATTGTTATATTGTCCGGATCGCCGCCAAACTGCTCAATGTTGTTTGCAATCCACTTGAGGGCGGCAATCTGGTCCAGTATGCCGTAGTTTCCTGATACTCCGTGAGGGCTTTCATCAGCCAGCAGGGGATGGGTCAGGAAACCAAATATGCCAAGGCGGTAGTTGATAGTAACCAGCACCACGCCTTTCTGGGCCCATACTTTTCCGTCGAACTCGGGCTCCCAGCTCCAGCCTCCGGTGTATCCGCCTCCGTGGATCCACATTGCTACGGGGAGTTTCTTGTCCGTCTGGCCAGGTGCGGGTGTCCATACGTTCAGGTAAAGGCAGTCCTCGCTGAATTCCGGGTCCGTCATATAGAATTCGCTGGTCCAGGGGTTGGAGGAATCGTGAGGAGACTGTACGGCTCCGGCGCTGAAGGTGTCGGCAACCTTCACTCCCTGCCAGGGAATTACGGGCTGAGGTTCTTTCCAACGCAAATCACCAACAGGGGGCGCAGCAAACGGAACGCCCTTGTAAACATATACCCCTTTGACAGAGGTTTCGACGCCTTGTATCTGTCCTCCTTCAATGGTCAGGACCGGATTCTTTGTCTTGCATCCCGTGAGCGCTGCCGCCAGGATGGCAATTGCCAGTAATGATTTGCGCATAATTATCAAGTATTTAGAATTGTTATCAAAAAGTTTCTTATACGAATATAGAAATTTTTAAAAAGATTTTTTTACCTCTTGGTCTGAAATGTGTCTAAAGACCAGTAACGTTTTTTAAAAACACTTTAAAATTATCTTCTATGAGAAAGTTTTTGATCGGGCTCGCAGCCCTTATTATGACTACCGGCGCCTTTGCACAGGGATTCGGACAGTTCAATCCGGAGGACATTGCAAAGATGCAGGCAGACCGCATCAAAGAGGTTTGCAAGGTAGATGACGGTCAGTACAAGAAGATCGTTGATTACTTCGTAAAGGACGTTAAGGAAATGACAGCTCAGATGTCACAGGGCCAGGGCGGCGGCTTTGGCGGATTTGACATGGAGGCATTCCAGAAGAGGCAGAAGGCACAGACCGATTTCCTCAAGAGCGTTCTTACTGAGGACCAGTACAAGAAGTACGAAGAGGATCAGCGCAAGATGATGGAGCAGTTTGGAGGAGGCGGCTTTGGCGGCTTCTAGTGCCCATTTGGGCTCCACATCAAAAAAGCCGACGTGTAGACGCCGGCTTTTTTTGTGTTGCTGTAATATGCTTACTTGTAGATGATTGCGTTCTTGACAGGGGAGATCAGGTATACGAACTCGTAATCCTGGTAAGGGAGCATATACTCTGCAAGAGGAAGTGCGCCCCAGCTGGTGACGCATCCAAGTCCCATCTGAACCTTGTCTACGCATACGTTGGTAAGGTCAGCCTTGGGAACCTCCGGTGAGTGGCCGTTCTGCTTTGAAGGGCCTTCGTCCAGGGACTCGATGGTGTAGTGCAGCGCGGAGGCGCTGAATGCTTCCTCGGAAGTGATCTGGATTCCGTTTCCTGCAGGGTTGAGCATCTTCCACCAGCGGATGTCGCTCTTGGTTCCGTTCTCCTGAGGCCTGATATAAGAGTAGAACTGGTCGTCCACGCTCTGGTCGTAGATGCCAATGTCGGTGACGGTCTTGCGGTCAGAGTAGTTCTCGATAGGTCCTCTTCCGTAGTATACGACCCTTTCGAAGGACTTTGGCATAACTATCTGCATTCCAAAGCGGAACATATTGGAAATCTGCTTCTCAGGATCGGCCTTCAGGCTCTGGGTAATCTTGATGGCGCCCTCATTGTTGATCTCATAGGCAAGGTTGAGGTCTGCTACGTCAACAATCTCTTTCTTGACGTTGATCTTGGCAATTCCGTTTGAAACCTCAAAGGTCAGAGGCTGCTCCCTTACTGCCTGAGGATCAGGCTGCTGGCCGCGCTGCCTTGGCTGGTTGCTGCCCTTGAGAATGATGCGTGGCTCTTTCCAGACTGCATACCTGTTCTGCAGGCTTGCGCCAAAGTCATTGTCAGTAGGCGCCCTCCAGAAGTTAGGGGTGATGGCGGAGCCTTCCTTGAGCATCTCGGTGCCGTTCACGCAGTAGCGGGTGATGTAACCCGTGGTGCGGGCGATCTCGATCGTGAAGTTCTCGCCCTCGACGATCAGGAAGTTGCGGTCGTTCTCCTTGATGACCGGCGCGGCAGGCTCATAGCCGCCGAAGCTCGCGTTGGCCAGCGCCAGGGAACCGAAGTCGTAGTCCTTGAGCGTGAACTGCTGCTTGGCGACCACGTGGCCGGCAGGCAAGAGGCCCTCGCGGCCCTTGAGGACGTACTTGACATTGAGGAGCCACTCGCCCTTGTCGCCGACCGGGCCGACCTGCACGGGCACCTGCACGGTGGCGTGCGGGGCGACGTTCAGCGTCTCCACGGAGCCGGAACGGACCACAGTGCCGTTGCAGAGCACCCCCCAGGTCATCCGGTAGGCGGACAGGTCGCGGAAGAAGTTCTCGTTGTA
>JAEEGK010013597.1_pt1 | contig 18318 bp, 13 predicted proteins | sample 8958771 | NCBI WGS metagenome assembly JAEEGK01 (sample SAMN16246547, study PRJNA631951) | gut metagenome | biome: gut microbiome; feature: rumen; material: SC-attached | host: Bos | place: Iran: Karaj | collected 2018-10
TTCGAATACACCAGCGGTGCATTTGCCTACGTCTATGGTGAAGGAGAGGCTAAATAAGATTCATCATTCCTGAACATCACAAACAATAAAAGCCACGGAAATCAGCGACCATTGATTTCCGTGGTTTTTATCATATTATAACTCAATCACATGAGGCTTGATATCGCAGTCATGGGTGGCGAGGCTTTCGATACAGCGGCTGTCCATTGCCTGTTCCCTGATCCATTCGAGCGACTTACGTTGCTTTGCCTTGTCGAGTGACACACCACTCGTAATCATTTCTTTCCACGACTTGGTGGCATAACCTCCATCCGAGAAGAGCAAGACATAACGTCCGTCGGCATTCGTAAGCTTCACGGCACAGAGTCCGTCACAATGACCTGGGATATTGATCATCTTCACGCTGCCGTCGCCAAATAGGTCGAACGACTTACCGGCAGGTCCTTCGTTGCCGTTCCACACAAGAGTCTTCAGATCTACACCTTCCCACCACTTCTTCTTGTAGCGCACAAAACCATTCTTGCGGGCGCACTCAAGTTCCTCTGCTGCACACAGGATATGCTTGGCATCCTTTACGGCACGAAGTCCGTTGGCATGGTCGCAATCCAAGTGAGTCAGCAATACATAGTCCAGGTCGGTTGGTTTGAGACCATTTGCTGCCAACTGCTCATCGACAGCCTCTCCCAAAGGAATCCTACCCTGATTCACATTATATAATACGCGCGAACCCAGGCTCTTGATCTGGGCCTGTTGGTCATAGACACCTTCGGGAGACATGTCGCGATGCCAACCCGTATCCACAAGAATCAGCCCTTTTGGATGCTCGATAAGATAAACCGAAACGGGCAACCAGATCCAATCTTTTTTGGGAGTGGTCAAGCCAGAGGCTTTCAGCAGATTACAGTTATCGCCGCCAAAGGGCAGATAAGGGGAAACACGGACTTCTCCGGTGTGCCATACATGAATCTTCATCATAGGTATATAAGTTTTTTATTTTTCCAGCGCAAAGATAAATCTATTATTCGGTTCGTTGGTGTTCTATTTTTCCAAAATAATCGCAGATTTTCCACCAAGATGGTAAATTTATCACTTTTGTGGCAATTTGAAACACCAAACAAACATTAAATTGACCTAAATAATATCTAAAATACAACAATAGTATAATAAATATTTGCGTAGTCTGGGGAAAATAGTATCTTTGTGCCACAAATACTGCAATATTAGAACCACTAAAAATATGATATCCATGCACCATCTGGACTTTGACGAACTCTATAAGAATCATCTATTTGACTATAAGGATGGAGACCTGCTGGTGATTGATGACATCACACGATTGCAACTTTCCGACTATGAAAACACGACCCTTGCCTTTATGATGGCTGTCCTCTGCATGGAGGGGCGACTACAGTGTGTCTTGGAGGGCAAGGAATATCGGCTGAACAGCGGCGATTTCATTATCTATACCCCAGGGCAGATTATTGGCGAGATCCTGCTCAGTCCAAATGCAAACGTGAAAGTGATAGCCTTCGCCCAGCGTGCCATCGACCGTTCACTCTACCTCAACAAGTATATCTGGCAGAATCTATCTTTCGTCAAAGAGCATCCGTTGTTCAAACTGTCCGAAAGGGAACGGGCAGGCATCGGCCATTACTACCAGTTGCTGATGATCAAGAAGCAGGATGCCGATGGCAGTTTCCAACATGACGTGGTGCGCCTGCTGTTCCAGGCCTTGATGCTCGAGTTCATGATGTTCATTGACCGTCAGAGGACCAATGCGGCTCAAAATGACTATCTGTTGAAGGAAGAAGATTCGTCGGTACGTCAGTCAACGCTTGTATTTCGTCGGTTTATGGGATTGCTGGCCGAATCGGAAGGGCGAGTACGGAGTGTGGCGGCATTTGCAAATATGCTGAATGTCACTCCAAAATATCTATCAAAGTGTGTAAAGGACGAATCTGGTCGTTCTCCACTCGACTACATTCACGAAGCCACCGTCAACACCATCCGTCAGCAGCTTCGTTATAGCAACAAGACTCCAAAGGAAATCTGTATTGAACTCGATTTCTCCAGCCTCTCCTTCTTCGGAAAATTTGTAAAGGAACACCTCGGCATGTCCCCCACCGATTATCGTCAGCAAAACCTAAAGGAAGGATAGCATAAATGCCGCTCCCTACCTGAAAAACTCACTCGGAAAAAGAAAACAATGATCTCCGACCGCAGCATACCCTTTCTTGGCCAAAATTGGTTATGCCGCGGTTGGAGCATACCCTTTCTTGGCCAAGATTGGTTATGCCGCGGTCGAAGCATACCCTTTCTTGGCCAAGTTTGGTTATGCAGCGATTGGAGCATACCCTTTCTTGGCCAAGATTGGTTATACCGCAGTCGTAGCATACCCTTTTTTAGCCAGGATTGGTTATGCCGCGGTTGAAGCATACCCTTTCTTGGCCAAGATTGGTTATGCCGAGGTCGGAGCATACCCTTTTTCGGCCAGGATTGGTTATGCCGCAGTCGAAGCATACCCTTTCTTGGCCAAGATTGGTTATGCCGAGGTAGGAGCATACCCTTTCTTGGCCGAAAAAGGGTATGCTACTGGAGAAGAATAACCTTTCTTGGCCAAAAATGGTCATACTTATTATCAACACGAATTATCATGAATTCGCATGAATTATTATTATTATGCATCGTCATGCCGCGTAAATGGTCGCAGACCCCAAACAAAATTTAGTTATCATTTCACCACCACTTTCTTACCATTTACGATGTAGATGCCTTTCTGCATCACATTACCTTCGAACTTTCTACCGTCAAGCGTATAGATGCCGCTGTGGTAGGAAGGATTTTCGTCCGAATGAATGATGTCGATGGCATTGGAGCCGTATTGGTCGCAAAGATTATCATAGTTTTTGGCGTACCAGTCCTTCACATACTCCAGTTCGTCGTAAACACTCCGTTTGAGCGGCACAGGATTTCCGTTCCACTTGGCGTATTCCCTTTCCCAAGCTCCTGAGGCGGTAAACTGCTCGGCATAATGGTCCAAACGACGGGCTATGCTGTCGCATGAGAAGAGCGTTGTGCTGTATTCTTTCCATTTGGCAGCCAGAAGGTCGTTGAACCCGTCGATGTTCTGAGTCCCCAACCGATTGAATGGGCCAGCCCTACGTGCAAAACGATCGACATTTACAAGTTCATCATGATAGGCACCATTGAAATCGCCTCCCAGCGAAGTGTCCATGTCCCATGGGGTTAGAAGGAAGCGATGAGCCTGATTTATATCTATAACAGAAAGAAAGGTATTATAATAAAGATGATCCCTAATAAACATTGCATTGGCAAATACTACAAAGTCGATCAGGTTGCTCAGATAGAAATAATCCTGATACTCATCGACGAAAACTTCATCAGGAGTTACATCTGAGCAGAAATCAATGAGATCCATCAGTGGCTGCCACGTATCGATAGACGGATAATCTTCGGGATAATCCAGTTCAAAGGCGTTCCACGTCACCATATCTGTGGGTTCCTCATTATAAGACAGGAGGTCAACCCCTTGCTTCCAATTGTATCCTTTGTAGAGTATTCCCCTAATCAACGCCGCACCATCTTCCTCTACTTTGGTTTTCTTTAGTCCAAGAAGTTTACGGTCAACCTTGTCGGTCATGCAGTACAAGCCTTGATAAGTGCCATTGATGAATACTTCTACAAATACACCTTTTGTACCATTTCTATTATCATACTTGGTATCGTATGGTGTACGATCTATCTCGTTCCACACGTCAAAGCAGATGCGATTCCTCATTCTTATCCTGTCGATGGACATGGCATCGAGAATCCAGCTATTCTCATTCCGGATTCCGAAGATGTTGGCATCCAGATCTTCACCAGTTTCGTCAAACAGCTTCACTGCGTACGCTTTCTTCCTTTTAGCAAGTGCCGTACGACCGCGAAGACGATATTTGCAATCATATCTTACCGTGAGCGATGAAGGGTCGGTCCTGCGATGGAAATCGGCAATCTCGATCTCCCCTGCAACAAATGTTTGCTTGTTGACCTTGCCAATGTCCACAATCATATTCACTAATGGCAGCGAGTGCTCATCCAAGGACTGCTTCATCTGCTCGTACTGGCTTTCCTGTGCAGCGATCGAGGCGCTGCACAAAGAAAGCAGTAGAATAAGTATTGTACGCATAACCGACGCTTGTCAAGCTATCTGACTACCAGCCTTACTATTTTATCATTTGCCAGATTCCATCGGAATTCTTCACCTGCAGGTCATATCCTCCTATTGCATTCCTTTTCAGACGGATGGGGCGGGTTTCAAGAGAAGTGTCATTGTTGACACTGTTTATATCATCAAGACCACTAACGGGATAATTCACGGAAACGGACAAAGATTGTGCAAATTCAATCTTGTTCTGACTTGGCAAATACACTATTGGATATATAGCAAGGACAATGTTATTTTCAACTTCTTGTCTGATGAGTGTCCACGCCAGCCTGGCGACCTCGGCTGGGAAGGGTTCATCTTGTGAATATATATCCTCATTGGGCTCTGTAAATCCAGGGTCAACATAAGGAATCGAAGGTATGTCTGGAATTTGAACAGGCATGATCGGATAATCCAAATCTATAGTCGTGACTTCTCTACCCAACAATTCAATTTCATATTCCTTGACATCCAAAGGCAATGAAACAGTCAAAAAACACATAGGTAATTCTGGCACTCCCGGTTCTTCTGTTGTAGTATCAAAATCCTCGTACTCCAACTTGCAATAGGTGGCATCGTTTTCACATTTCACTGGTGTTATGGAAAGTTTGTCAATCTCGAATTGAAGAATTTTGACCAACATGACGGTATCATTATTCGCCCCGTATGTTTTTACTTCTTTCCAAGTTGTTCCTTCAGGGAAATACTTGTTTTCTCCCTTCATCGGCATACCGATGAGGAGCATTGACAAAATGATTAGAATCTTTTTCATAATGGTATAAATTATTGGTTTGAATTTCTGCTGCACATATAATGTATAATTTGAAACGTTCAAACTTTTAAAGTAAATAAAGGTTTATTTGACTAATTTTTGAAAAAATTGGCCAGAATAATCCAAGATTTCATGGAGAAATATGTACTTTCCGGCCATCGATAACATAAATTCCTTTGGATAACGGCCTGGTCTCTACCCGTCTGCCATCGAGGGTATAGATACCGCTTAGGGATGAACTGCTTTCGTCCGAATGGATGCTGTCTATACCATTGGTGCTGTAGTGGTCACAGAGGTTGTCATAGTTTCTGGCATACCAGTCCTTCACATAGTCCAGTTCGTCGTAAACACTCTGCTTGAGCGGCACAGGATTGCCGTTCCACTTGGCGTATTCCCTTTCCCAAGCTCCCGAGACGGTAAACTGCTCGGCATAATGGTTCAAACGACGGGCTATGCTGTCGCATGAAAAGAGCGTAGTGCAAAGTTCATTCCATTTCCTTGCCTGCAAATCATTGAAACCGTCGATATTCTGCACAGACAATCGATTAAACGGGGCCGTTGTGTCATACTTGTCGAAATAGGCGAGTGTCTCATAATATGCCCCATCATAATTGCCTCCCAACGAAGTGTCCATATCCCAAGGGGTAACCATATAGCGATGGCCTTCGTTTATATCCACTACGGAAAGGTAGGTATTGTGATAAGGAAGGTCCCTGACAAACAGGGCCATCGTGAACACGACAAAGTCGGACAGGTTGTCAATGTAGAAATAATCCTGGTACTCTTGTACGAACGTATCATCTGGTGTCGCGTCGGAACAGAAGTCTATCAGGTTCATCAATGGCCTCCAAGTCTCGATGGACGGACAATCTTCGGGATATTGCAGTTCCCAAGCATTCCAGATCTTCTTGTATGTGGCTACATTGTTGTATTGGAGAAGGTCACTGCCAGTCGTCCAATCATGTCCCTTATACAACAATCCGCGGATTTCGATTTGACCATCGTCATTTGTCTTGACTTTCTTCAAGCCGAGCAGTTTGCGATTTATCTTGTCGGTCATGCAGTAAAGTCCATGATATTCGCCATTGATGAACACCTCGACGAACACACCCTCCGAGCCGTTTCTATTGTCGTATTTTGTATCGTAAGGTGTATGGCTCATTTCGTTCCAAACATCAAAACAGACACGATCCCTCATTCTGGTCCTGTCGATGGACATGGCATTCAGAATCCAGCTGTTCTCTTCTCTGATGCCCAGGACGTTGACCTCCAAGTCTCCTCCGTTTTCGTCAAACAACTTTACTGCAAACGACTTCTTGGCCATCTTGGTCGTGAATCCGCCACGAATGCGATACTTGCAATTAAATCTTACCGTGAGCGATGAAGGGTCAGTCCTGCGATGGAAATCGGCAATCTCGATCTCCCCTGCAACAAATGTTTGCTTGTTGACCTTGCCAATGTCCACAATCATATTCACCAATGGCAGCGAGTGCTCATCCAAGGACTGCTTCATCTGCTCGTACTGGCTTTCCTGTGCAGCGATCGTGACGCTGCACAGGGAAAGCAGTAGAATAAATATTGTACGCATCTATTCTTCCATGGAGGGTAAATCGAAATATCATTTCAGATAAATCTTCTGTCCTTCTTTGAAATACAAACCGTTTGTCGGAAGCTGCCACATCCTTCGGCCTTGTAAGTCATATATACGGCTTGAATGAGAGGGCAAACTGACTTTGCCAATGATAGTGGGGTATTGATTTTCATTGACATGGATTACGTATTTACCACTTTCAGGAGCAGGAAGGCCATAAAATATGGTAACATCTTTTATCTGAATAGAGTTGCCATTATCTACATGTGGCGTCATTTCCCAACGATAAAGTGCATAAATGTCATCTCCATCTCGATAATAACACGTATAGTCACGATGTTCCCAGCCCAACTTGACGTCTTCGAATGTCAATTGCCCATTCTCATAAGTACATTTTGAATATTCTTCTCCTTTTGGCTCGCTATCAATCTCTTCCAACCATCCGGAATCGTGGCCGAAAATAGGATCAGCACTGATTTCACGAGCGAGATACACTCCATAGTCATATTCCATCCACATTGTTTGGGACAATCTCACATTTTCCAGACTATTGATCATAAGGCGATTGGCAAATGAACCGAAATCCTCCAGCCATTTGTCTGACAACTTTCCATCGATAGTTTTTACTGATAATAACCTCTTGGAAACACTTTCCCCTTTCCCACAATACGATACATTCACAAGGGTGTCTTTGGTAGCCTCAACCACCCATTCCATACCATTGAAGGTTGTGAAATGATCTCCTTCCGAAAGATTGAAGTCAAAGGCAAGCGTCTCTTTTCGCTTCTCAAAATCATAGATGAAAATTTGCTTGTCTGCATGTCTGTAACCAAACTGAAGTTTGATCGGATTATAGTCTTCATGGCGGAACTTGTAGCTATCATCATAGATGCGATAGTACTCGATTTGGTTCTCAGCAGTTTCTGCCATGCCCCGGTACTCTAATATCGTTGGTGTTACATTTCCATCTTCTATCACGGAAACAGCCCAAAACTGTTGTGCATACAATTCTAAGGGATTTGCCGATAGAAGAACTGCAAAAGCCAAACTGGTAGTGAAGATCTTTTTCATAGTGGTATGATTTATTCGTTTAACAGTGAACTATGTGTAGAAAACCAAGAACTTCAGATTTCAAGAATGTGTGAAGTTGGAAGCCCTAATCACCCCGTGTCTGAAATATGGAGCGGCTGGCTGATCGTAACGAGCGAAGAGCATATACCCCTTTGAGAACTCATAGCGGTAGCCCACTTGCTGGAAAAGCTGTTCAAGCGTGGCGGCATCCTCATTGTTATGATACGTGCAGCAGGACAATGTGATGCCCTCTCTCTCACGAAGCAGGGGCAGGAGCGTACGAACCACTTTCGGTTCATACCCTTCGATATCCATCTTGATGAAAAGCGGTGAGGACGACTCGCACTTCAACAGGGATGGTAAGGAAACCGTGGTGCGGCTATCCTTGTCGGAAACAAGTTTCTGAACAAATACCGCCTTGTCCTTATATGGGGCAAACGTGGCACGCAAGGGAGCCTTCCAGATACCGTCACGCTCTATCAGATAGACTTTCGATGCCTGCTCAATCACATCAAGCGAGAATAGCGCCTCGGCACAGCCCACATCGACCACAACATCGCCATCGTGGACCTGAAAATCTTTCGACTGGTACTGATGGGGCGCGAAGTCTTCGCCCTTGCCGAGCAGGCGGTCGCCGCAGATATAGCCTCTATAGGCTTCTTCGGCCTGAGCGACCGAGTATTTGCGTGGGAAATAGAGTCTCCTCCCTCGATGGACGATATAGGGAAGCTTGAGCGAGTGGTCATAGCCGCTCTCAACATCTATAGACATGGTGTCCTGTGACGGATAGGTCGTGAAGCGGCCCAACTCAATCAGACGTTTTATTTCACGCTGGTACTCCCTGCGATATTCTTCGCTCATCTGCGAGCGCACAAGGATAGACTGATAAGTCAGATCCTGGCGCTGCGCAATGAGCGTCTCCTTCAGATTCTTGCGAAGCAGGTAATAGACATTCATGCCTATCGTTCGCAAGTTGATTTCTTCGGAATAAAGGTTCAACATCTGCTTATAACTATTGAACAATCATCTGACGTGAGGCTACAGACCGCCCATCAGCTATCAGCGTATAGATATAGGAACCCTTGCCAAACCTGCTGGTGTCAACCACGAGCTTGCCATTGCCTCTGCCATCAAGCGAGTAGCTGCCGACCATCTTGCCTGAAATGCCGTAAATGTAGAGCATTGCCACTTGTGTCGTCTCGGGCAGAGAATAAGTAATTTCACAGCTGCCATCGACAGAAACACATGCCTCCTGGTCGAAGAAGCCTTCTTCTGCCATACCTGAGGTGTTGTTCGCAGCGATGTTGGCACGGACGTTCTCCAAGGTTTGCTGCAACACACCGACTTCGGCAGAAAGATGCTGCACGGTTTGGATAAGCAAAGGTATCAGCCCAGCGTAATCCACCTGCTTATTACCGAGCGAATCTTCACGCACCAACTCGGGATAAACCTGCTCAACCTCATCGGCCAGAAGGCCGAAAGCAGGAGTCGCCGTGGAAGTTTCTTCTTGCCTGATGACGTATTCCAACGGGGCGAGCGCCATGATGCCCTGATAGCCGCGTTTGCTGTCGAGGTCGTTGATATCAGACATCAGTTCGGGATCGGACGGAACCATCAGCGACGGCGCAACAACGGCGCCATTCACGATGACGGAGCCATTATAACTGGCCACATAGCCGCCAGGGAGGGAATTTCCGAACAGGACTGCATAGCCGACACCCGAAGGGTCCGCAGGATCAAGCACGTATTCACCCGTGTATTGGGTGGAGTCGGCAGTCGTAAGCATGATGAGGTAATCGCCAGCTTCTTCGGAAACATAGAGGCTGTCGGAACCATCAGCACAGGCATTGAATGTGGCCTGGGCAACAGCTTGGTCGGACTGACGGACGACATCACACTGAAGCAAGCCGAGATTGGCCATGTAGGAGAACGTCAGAATGCCGTTCAGAAAGTTGCACTGGATGGGGACAAGACCGGGAATACGTGGATGCGTTCCGCCAGATGGAACAGGATGCAACGGGATGTTCAGTTCACCGACATGCTGTGGTGCATTTGCAGCAAAGAGCGACATGGAGAGTGCCAGCGCCATGAGCAGGCTGAAGGAGAATAACTTTTTTGTGTTCATAGTGGTAAAATATTGTGTGATTCGATATTTGCTTTTTTATGGGTCGCTTCGCTCAAAATTATAAGAAAATTGATTTTAAAAAAATATCAAAAGAAGTTCGGCCTAACAAGCGCTGTCTCCAATCTTGTCCCTTTTTTCTTATAATTTTTTATCTTGATTTTTTTATAATTTTGAGCTTTGCGACCCCACTAATATTCATCTTTTACACCGCAAAGATACGAACTATTTTTGAAACAACATCGGACAAAAGCAAAAAAAGCGCGCCTTTTACGGGCACGCTTCAATTTGAGATTCAAAGACTTAATATTTTTTAACTTTTCGGTCAGGTGCGGGAATCTGACATCAATCCAAAAGGAGCAGCAAATCGTCCTTGTAGGGCAGTTTTGCAGTGAAAATACGCTCCCGGAGACGGCTCCGACGCTTGTAGAGCGTGTCGCGATTATCGACCTTCATCAGCACACAAGTCGATTTGGTGGAGAAGCCTGCTATCATCAGGCACAGGAGGTGCAGGTCATCGTCCTTGGTGAAGAGTCCATCCTGCTGCACCTTCGACATCAGTCCGTCGAAATTCTCGTCGATGGCCGACATCAACTTTGCCAGGAACTTCGGATCCTTGAAGGCGCTGATCTCATTCTGCACTTCGTCGAAGATGAGTTTTCGCGATTCCTTCGTCTCTTCCTTGCTGTAGCATTCCAGGCCGATGCGGTCGATACGTTCCATCCGCTCCTTGAACAGGCGCTGGATGGTCATCCTCGATTTGCGGGTCGATTCGAGGGCTTCGGCTTCGGCAGCAGAGTGAGAGATGTCGGACTGCTGCCTGCGCTGCTGCTCCATGCCAAGTTCTTGCCTGAGCTGGAAGACGTCATCCAGATACGTGCGGACAAGCATATCCTTCTGACGTAGCCTTTGGCGAACTATCACACCGAGGAGCAACAGGAGCAACACGGACATGACGAGCACAATCTGATAACGACGCGTTCGTTCGCGCATAAGGCGATTGTTGTTGTCAAGCTGCTGCTCCACATAGTCCTGCTGGACGGAGGATACCGAAGTAGTGTTGATGACACGGACGATGGAATCCTGCAAGTTGGACTTCAGCAGCAACGTCTGATAAGCCTCCCTATCGTAACCCCTGCTATGCAGCAGGTCCGACCGGGTGGCAAGCGCGAAAACCCTCTCCGTCGCTGACGACATCAATGCCTTGGCCCGCGACATGCAACTGTCGGCTTCGGTCCTTAGACCGTTGTGCTCATTGACAATGGCACGGCACAGGTAATCGATGGTGTAACGAGGGGAGTCTTGCAGCCCGATCAGCGAGTCGGCTTTGTCATATTGATTTTGCGCCACACACTGATATATATAATAGGTAAGCACCTCCTGCCGAAGTCGCTCGTCGATGTCGGTGCTCAGCAGCCCGCCGAATATCGCCTCAGCCTCGGCGAATCGTTTCTGATAGTTCAGGGCGATTGCCTTCTGCATGAGCGCCCAGTTCATCCGAGCCGTGTCGCCTGCTGCACGATGGTACTGATAGGACTTTTCGGCATAGGCCAGGTCTTCTCCGCTGTACATATCATGGCAGATGCTGGCAATGTTGCCGTACGACAACCCGGCAAACGTGGCATCGTCGAGCCTTTCGGCCATCTGGGCAGCTTCGAGGAACTGCGCGTAAGCACGCCCATATTCCTGGGCATTGCGCCAGATGCAGCCATGGTAATAATGCGCCAGCATCTGCTCGCGCCTGCTGCTATGCGCGTCGTAATAGCGGACGGCTGCGAGGATAAGGCTGTCGCTGGTGTCGTCGATCCAATTCTTGTCGCGGGTCTGCGTCTTCAGCAGGGCGTAGCGCGCATGCTGTGCTTCTCCCTCAAGGCGCAGACTGCCCGTGGCGAGCAGGCTGTCGAGCCTATTCAGCACGTTGAGGGCAGAATCGGGATGATGTTCGACGCAAGAGTCTATCCTTTCGAGCAACCGATTGGCCTCACGGCTGCCTCGCCCGCACGAGGAAAGGCACGAGAGGATGATTGCGCAAACGACAAGCATCGAAACTATGGATCGGACAGGCTTCATCAGATCATATTTTTAGAAGAAGACGAGGAGTTGTTATTTTCCAAACTCCACGAATCCGTAGGCACGGCTCACTTCGTTGTATTCATTAATCAGTTCGGCCCGGTTGGGACATCGAGCCTGGGTGAAACGGCTGTATAGAATCTCGCGAATAGCAACGGGAATAGTCTTGTCCTGATGCATGGTGTCGTACTGATAGGCACGCTCATACCATGGGAGCGCCTGCGAGTAGATGGGTTGCAGTTCGCTGTCCATCTTCTTGAACTGCCGTTGATTGTAGAGTTTGGCCTTCAGCTCGACAGCACGGTTGTAGTAAATCCGCCCGATATAGGAGCAGACATTGGCTTGGGTGGAATCGAGGTCATACGAACGAAGATATTGCACCATGGCGCGATCGACATCGCCACCTATCTCGTACAACTGGCCCCGGACGCAGATGGTTTGTGCGTCGGTGCTATCGACACTGATGCAGCGATCGGCCAAAGCTTCCGCGTCGCGCCAGTTCTGACGATCGAGATAGATCTGCAAGAGATTGCGCTGGAACCACGTATCGCGTGGCAGCGTTTCAATGGCACTCATCAGTTCAGTGATGAGCCTAATTGTATCCTTTCGCGAAGAATAGATGGCAACGGTGTTGCGAAAGACTTTCTCAGGATCGTAGCCTCGCACTTTCAAGCTGTCATAATAGACGAGCGACTGGTCGAGCATGCCAAGGGCACTCGAAACGGTGGCACAGTTATAAAGCGCACGATTCTGCGTACTGTCGGCAAGGAATGTCTCAAAGCCTGAGAAACGCTTGGCATCCGACTGGTAGGCGCTGCGCAAGAGGTGACTGTTGCTGCCGTCGAAGGTCATACGAAACTCGTCGAGCGTAGTGTTGAGGTCTCCCCGCTTAAAACTCTGTCCGGCATTGACCTGGAATCCGTTGGTAAGCAGGAAATACTCCATGGCAGTCTGTGAGAGGCGGCTCTGTTGTTTCAAGCCATTCTTACCATACTCCTTAGGATTGGCCTGATAGAGGTTGTAGGCTTTTTGATAATAACGGTAACACTGCTTGGCGGCTGCGAGTGCCGTGGCCTCATCCATCTTGCCACCAGAAGCAGGTTTGTTGCGCTCATAATTGAACGCTACGTCTTCGACATCACCTGCTGCTGCAAAATAATCGGCGTTCTCGAGATGCAGGGAGTCGGAGAGCTGAAGCACGCGATTGATGTGGCTGCGTGCAAGCTTAATGTCGGTAGTGCGCACGTTGGTACTAAAGCGGCGCGCAAGTTTAAGGCGCTCCTGAATGGTGTCACGGAGTGCCTTAGTGAGAACAGGGGTCTCCTGCTGTGCCTCTTCGGCATGCAGAAGACCCAGGTTAATGATGATGAAAATAAATAGACTTAGAAATCTTTTCATTTATTATTCCTTACGTGGACGGCCGTAAGCATCGGCAACCTCGTTGTACTCGTTGATGAGGGCCTGGCGGTTAACGGCATTGGTGGGAGCGAACTTACGATAGAGAACCTGCATGAGGAGGTTCGGGATATCGTTGTTCTCGTGGTTGGCATCAGCCTTGAAGGCGTTGCGGAGCAATGGGAGGGCCTTCTCCATCTTCTCGTTAGAGAACTTGTCGATTTCAGCCTCACGAGCGTGGTTCTTGAGCATCTCGCTCTCGCCCTGCTCCATCTCTACGAGCCAAGTGTAACCATAGTAGAGGTTGGCATCGAGGTTGTTTGGATCGATAGCAAGAGCCTTCTCGAAATACTCCTTGGCAGTCTCGGTCTCACCCTTCTGGGTGTAGAGACGAGCAATGATAGTCTGGGTACCAGCATTGTTAGGATTGGAAGCCAAGCTTGCCTTCATGGCGTTGATGGCGCCGTCGAGGTCATTGCGGTCGAGGTAGATGCTGAAGAGGTTCGAGCTGAAGTAGTTCTCATCTGGGAGAGCCTCCATACCCTTCTGGAGCCAGGTAATCATGTTGGCGGTATCCTTGAGCTGAGCATACTCACCTACGATAGAAGAATAAACAGGCACCTGAGGAGTGTTCTTGCCGATGAGCTGCTTGAAGACGTCGATAGACTTCATCTTGTCAACCTCGCTGTAGCATGAACCGGCATAGAGGAGGTTCTGATACTTCACTGAGTCGTTCTTATACTTCTCAAGTTCAGCCAAAACGAGTGGATTCTTCTTTGCAGCTGCATCAAGAAGTGCAGATTCAGCACCGCTGGAAGCAAGTTCAAAGAACTTGGCAGCATTGGCCCAATCCTTCTGATTGTAAGCAGTGAAGCCACAGTTAGCGAGACCATTCGACATCGAGAAGAGCTCGTAAGCCTTGGATGCCATGTCATCGTTGAACTTGGTGTTGACCTTACCCTTGGCATCAGGTGTAGCAAATGCATCCCAAGCCTCCTGGAAATACTGGAAGCCCTTGCCGCAGTTGCTGAAGAGAGTGTTGAGTGCGCTCTGATCGTTGTTCTGAGCATCAACAAGAACGACCTTCGACTGATTGTACTCAATCAAGGCAGCGATGCGCTTGATTTCACCAAGCATGGTACCAGCCTGTGGATTGGCAAGAGCCTGTTCTACCAGCGAGCGGGCAGCATCAAAGTTGATACCCTTTGCCTTCTCTTGGTCCACCTGACCCATAGCATCCTCAGGGAGCTTGGCAGCCTTTTCGGCATCCTTAAGGAAGGTAGAGATAACCTTCTGCTGTTCCTTGATGGCCTTCTGCTCCTCTTTGGAGAGCTCCTGGGCAACTACTGTACCGGCGCAGAGGCCGATAGCAAGAATTGAAAGAATGAATTTCTTCATAGCATAAATAATTTTAAAATGTGTAGTGATTATTCTTGATTTGGTTCTACGTTGGCTGGTGTTTCAGTAGAAGCGGTCTCAATGCCGTTGTCATCGGACTGCTCGGTGGCCTCGATCTCGATCTCCTCCTCCTCACGTTCGGTCAGCACCTTGCAAACGCTGGCGATGCTGTCGTTCTTCTTGGTGAGGTCAATGAGTTTCACTCCTTGCGCAGCACGACCCATGATGCGAATGCCCTGGCTCTTCTCGGCATCGTACTTGCAGTTCATGCGGATGACGATACCCGACTTGTTGATAATCATCAGATCGTTCTCGTCGTTGACAAGCTTGATGGCGATGAGCGGACCTGTCTTCTCGGTGATGGAAAGGGTCTTGACGCCCTTGCCTCCACGGTTGGTGATACGGTAATCGTAAACATAGCTTCGTTTTCCGTACCCCTTTTCTGACACGACAAGTATCGAATAGTTTAAAGGATTCTCAATATCCTGTGGTGCGACAGATGGCTCTTCGCTTTCTTCTGCAGGAGTCTCCTCGGGTTCTTCAGGTAGATCGAAGAGATTATCAAGGGTGATTTCCTGATCGGTAACGGGATTCTCGTCCTCGTCTGTTTCAACGGGTGTATCATTGCCCTCCGACTGACCAAGAGTGATGCCAGGATACTTGACAGCAATCATGCCGATGCACTCGTCGTTGCCATCGTCGAGACGCATACCACGCACGCCAGTAGCGACACGGCCCATCATGCGCACCTTGTCCTCACCAAATGTGATGGCACGACCATTGCGGTTGGCCATGATGAGATGATTCTGTCCGTCAGTCATGACTACGCTGACCACCTTGTCGCCCTCGGCGAGGTTGATGGCATTGATACCGTTAGCACGCGGACGGCTATAAGCAGCGAGTTTGGTCTTCTTGACCGTACCGTTCTTGGTAGCAAAGACAAGATAATGTGAGTCGTTGAACTCAGGATCGGCAAAGGTTACCACCTTGAGGAATGCGGTGATTCGATTGTTCTCGTTGACATTGAGAATATTCTGAATCGCACGACCCTTCTGGTTCTTTGCAGCCTCGGGAATATCATAAACCTTCATCCAGAATGCCTGGCCCTGCTCGGTGAAGAACATCAGCCAGTTGTGGTTCTTGGCAGCATACATGTACTCGATGAAGTCGGAGTCGCGTGTACCAGCGCCCTTTGAACCTACGCCGCCACGGCTCTGTGCCTTGATGTCGGAGAGTTTGGTACGCTTGATGTAACCGAGGTGGCTGATAGTGATTACCACATCGTCGTTGGGGATAAAGTCCTCGGCATTGAACTGTGCGCCACGATAGTCGATGACCGTGCGACGCTCGTCGCCGTACTTCTCCTTGATCTCGATGAGTTCGTCGCGGACGACCTTCATACAGAGTGCTTCGTCAGCAAGAATCTGCTTGTAGTACTCAATGAGTTTGAGAAGATCCTCGTACTGCTGCTTCAACTCTTCGATGCGGAGGCCGGTGAGTTGCGAAAGACGCATATCGACGATAGCCTTCGACTGCAGTTCGTCAATCTGGAAACGTGCCTCGAGGTTGCGCTGGGCATCGGCAGGAGTACGGCTATTGCGGATGATGTGAACCACCTCGTCGATGTTGTCGCAGGCAATGATCAAACCTTCGAGGATATGTGCCTTCTTCTCAGCCTCTGCCAAGTCGAACTTGGTACGACGGATGACCACCTCATGACGATGGGCAACGAAGTACTGGATGAGCTCCTTCAAGTTGAGGAGTTTTGGCATACCAAGAGCCTCGGGATGACCCGGAATGGGGACAAGAGCAATATTATTGACCGAGAAGTTGGCCTGCAGTTCGGTCATCTTATTGAGCTTGTTGAGGATGACATTTGAGTTGACATCCTTCTTGAGGTCGATGACGATGCGCATGCCCTGACGATCGGACTCGTCGTTGACGTTGGCGATGCCTTCAATCTTCTTTTCGTCGGCAAGTTGGGCAATGTGCTTGATGAGTTCAGCCTTATTGACGCCGTAAGGTATCTCGGTGACGACAATGCGGTCGTGCTGGCCTTCGCTCTCGATTTCGGCCTTGCTACGGATCACGATTTTGCCGCGACCGGTCTCATAGGCCTGTCGAACACCATCGTAACCATAGATGATGCCGCCCGTCGGAAAGTCGGGAGCCTTGATGTACTGCATCAGTTCGTCGATGGTTATCTCAGGATTGTCGATATAGGCACAAATGCCATCGATACACTCCGAGAGATTGTGGGTAGGCATATTGGTGGCCATGCCGACAGCGATGCCGTTGGCGCCATTGACGAGAAGTGTCGGGATACGTGTGGGGAGCACCTTGGGCTCCATAAGTGTGCCGTCGAAGTTTGGCATCATATCGACGGTATCCTTGTCGATGTCGCGAAGCATCTCCTCGGATATCTTCGAGAGGCGTGCCTCAGTGTAACGCATAGCAGCGGCGCTATCGCCGTCGACTGAACCGAAGTTACCCTGGCCATCGACTTGGAGATAACGAAGGTTCCAAGGCTGGGCCATACGGACGAGGGCTCCATAAACTGAAGAGTCACCATGTGGGTGGAACTTACCGAGCACTTCGCCGACGATACGGGCACACTTCTTGGTTGGCTTGTCGTAGGTATTGCCAATTTGCTCCATGCCGTAGAGTACACGGCGATGAACAGGCTTAAAGCCATCGCGCACGTCTGGCAATGCACGTGCCACGATGACCGACATCGAATAGTTGATATAGTTGGTGCGCATCTCTTCGTCGATGTTCACCTTGATGATTCGATCGTTTTGTTGCTTATTAATTTCTTCCATCTAATATTATTAGGCTGTCACTTAACAGCCCGTACATTTATATTATATTTGGGTGCAAAGATACATAATTTCCGCGAATGTTCCAAACAAAAACGCCGAAATTTGCGTTTTAGAGCCCCAAATTTCGATTTTCGTGTGAATTTCGACCCCCTATCGAAAGAATTATTCGGATAAAATTTGGCACATTTAATTTTTTTGTTTATCTTTGCCCCACATTTGTAAATAAAACACATCAATCTTATAACATCAATGGAAGCAGTTTTTAGTTACATTATTGGATTGGGCGCTGCCGTGATGATGCCAATCATCTTCACGATTCTGGGCGTCTGCATCAAGATTCCTTTTTCGAAAGCGCTGAAGAGCGGCTTGCTGGTAGGTGTCGGTTTCGTAGGTCTGAGTATCATCACCGCGCTGCTGGTTGACACGATGTCGCCTGCGTTGTCGAAAGTGGTAGAAATCTACAACCTTGAACTGGGAGTTTTCGACATGGGCTGGCCGGCTGCGGCTTCGGTTGCCTACAACACCCTCGTTGGTTCGTTCATTATCCCTGTGTGCCTGGGTGTGAACCTAGTGCTTCTGCTGCTTGGTTGCACACGCACCGTGAACATCGACCTTTGGAACTACTGGCACTTCGCATTCATCGGAGCAGTCTGCTACTTTATGACTGATTCGATTGCCTGGGGATTCTTCGCAGCAGTCATCTGCTACATCATCACCCTGGTACTTGCCGACATCACAGCCAAGCGTTTCCAGAAGTTCTATCCCGGCATGGATGGCATCTCTATTCCACAACCATTCTGCCAAGGCTTCATGCCGTTTGCAGTAGTCATCAACAAGGTGCTTGACTATATCCCCGGCATCAACAAGGTA
>JAEEGK010013598.1_pt1 | contig 18317 bp, 18 predicted proteins | sample 8958771 | NCBI WGS metagenome assembly JAEEGK01 (sample SAMN16246547, study PRJNA631951) | gut metagenome | biome: gut microbiome; feature: rumen; material: SC-attached | host: Bos | place: Iran: Karaj | collected 2018-10
CCCAATAAATTATCATTTATTTTTATTTTTATATTTTTTAAATTAATTTGTCTGATAAATTATTATTTTTTTATATTTTTGACTTTTTAAAATAATATATTAGCCCAAAAAAAATTAATTATATAAAAATGATGAGTCTCTTTACTGGTATAGATTCAATTAAACAAGGAAATAGTTTGGAAAATAATAAGAAAGAAAAACAAACACAAAATAAAACTTCAATACTCTCAAACAACTACAATAATAATAATAAATTATTTGGAAATAATCAAAATACGAACAACAATAATAATGGCGGAATTTTTAATAACAAAGAGAATTCAATTTTTGGAAATAATACTACTACAGGAAGCAATTCAATTTTTGGTAATAACAATAATAATGGAAATAATTCATTATTTGGAAATAATAATAATGGAAATAATTCAATATTTGGTAATAATAATAATAATAATAATGGAAATTCAATTTTTGGAAACAATAATAATAATGGAAATAATGGAAATAATTTAGTTTTTGGAAATAATAATAATGGAAATAATTCATTATTTGGAAACAATAATAATAATGGAAATAATAATAAAGGACAAAATTCTATTTTTGGGAATGATACTAGTAATGGAAGCAATTCAATTTTTAGAACTAATAATGGACAAAATTCTATTTTTGGTAATAATAATAATAATGGACAAAATTCAATATTTGGAAACAATAATAATGGAAATAATACAATTTTTGGAAACAATGATAAAAATCAAAATTCAATATTTGGAAATAATAATAGCTTACTTAATAATTCTACTAATACAAATGGTGTGAACAATTCTATACTCACAAATACTATTAATCAATCTCAAAATAATTTACATTCAGGAATAAGTAGTATCTCAACAATGGGGGATAGTAAAGGTTCCTTATTTGGAAATAGTCTAAATAACATCAATAACACAAATAATATATTTGGTGGAAATAATAATAATACAAATACTTTATTAGGTGGAAATAATAATAATACAAATAATATATTTGGTAGAAATAATAATAATAAAAATAATATATTAGGTGGAAATAATAATAATATATTTGGTGGAAATAATAATAATACAAATACTTTATTAAGTGGAAATAATAATAATACAAATAATATATTTGGTGGAAATAATAATAATACAAATTCAAATTTTTCTTTTGGGCCTACTCAAAATTCATCTCTCTGTGGAAATAACAAGACAAATAATATTAACACTTCAAATACAACAAATCCATTATTTGGAAACATAAATTCAGCTAATAATGGTAATAATGGTTTATTAATAGGTGTTAATAATAATTTAAATAATGTCTGCAATAACAATAATGGAAATAATAATACTTCAATATTTGAAATGAATGCTTCTTCTCTTATGGGAAATAATAATAATAATACACAAACAAATATTCCTCTTTTTGAGAATAATAATAATCAAAATTCAAATGTTTTAACGAATGCAAATAATAATAATCAACAAAATAATAATATTACTAATACTATGAATAATAATATTAATAGAGTTTATGACAATTTAATTGGAGAAGCTTCAAATGATGTGATTGATGCAGTTGTGAATCAAAAAGACATTATGACATTTTTAAATGAATTAAAAGAAAAATATTATGAGGACAATAACCAATTATTAAATCGATTTGGAAAATATTTAAATAAAAAAAAAGCCTCTTATGAAATTAGTTATAATTCATATTATGATTCAAAATATTATTTAAAGAGTTATTCTTCTTATAAACCATCTACAGTTGTTAAAAATATAGAATATTACAAAAAAAAGTATTCTACTAATGAAAAAAAACAAAACGATATGAAATCAAAATATAGTTCATTAGTAAACAGTGAAAAAAGTAGTAGAATAAATTCTAGAAAATCTTTAATTGATAATAATTCTAAAATAGAAAAATCAATAAAAATCTCAGAAGATGATTATTTATATCAAAAAAATTTATTAAGTTTAGATGAAATAAGAAATATGAATTTTAAACCTTTTCACTATGATTGGATGAGTAAATCTTCATCAAAAAAAATGAATAATAAAGAAAATGAAGATTTAAATATAATTAATAATAAAAAAATAAAATCAAATTCATCAAAAAAAAGCACTAATAATAATAATATTTCTCTTGAAATTAACTATAATATCCCAGATGGAACAAATGAATCTTTTACAATTGAATCAATCAATACATCAAATTCAATTCAAAATTTAAAAAATTTAATAACAGATAAAATCAATGTTATTTTAAAGAATAATTATTTTGATTATTCATTAGAAAAAATCTCTTTATTAGGTTCAAATTCTTTTTTATCTGAAAATAAATTATTAAAAGATTATAACTTATCAAAATCAATTAATGCAATTATTACTTATAAAAAAACAAAAAGTAACTTTTCTGATTCTTCAAGTATTGTTCCAATAGATTTAATTCCTAAATTAACTAAACCTGGATATAAAACAAATCCAGATTATGTTTTATTATGCAGAATGACTAATGATGAATTGAGTAATGTTCCTGATTTTAAAATATATAATGACTATGGTGAAGTAAGGTTTTTATCAAAAGTAAATTTAATAAATTTAGATATTGATAATGAATGTGTTATTGAAAAGGGAAGTATTGAATTAAATGATCATTTAAATGTTAAAAGAAAATGTATTCTTTATAATTTGGATTTAAATGAAAATGAAGGAATGATTGAAGAATTTAAGAAAAAAATTTCTGAAAATAATGGAGTCTTTATTTCATATAATGGAATTACAGGGAGATTAGAATGGGATTATATATAAATAATTATATATTTTATTTAAACACACATTTAAATATAAATCTAAATAATTAAAAAAAGTAGTTTTTTTTTTATTAATAAATGTATAAAAATAATTTAACAAATATTTCTTCTTTAAATAAAATAAGTACAACTGAATCAATAAAATCAGGTAAAAAATCTAATTATAATAGTAAAATTATATCAGATTGTTCTCAAAATATTTCTTTATCATCTTCTAAAATATTATCTAATTCAAAAAGCAGAAAAGATTATAATGAAAATAATGAATCAGTTTTATTAACTTCAATATTTAATTTACCTAAAATTTCTTCTTCACATAAATTCTTAAATCATGATTTACCAAGAAAAAACCAAATAAGATTAAGAAAAAGAAATAATATATTATTATTGGATGAAAATAATAAATATATTAATACTAATATTAGTAATGAAAATTCAATAGATAATTCTTTAATTAGATTAGAAAAAAATCCTTCACCAAAAAAGAAAAAAAAAGATTATTTATCAGAAAGAATTGAACGTGCTTTAAAGCATAAATTTTATTCTGATATTGAAGAAAAATATCCTAAGAATAAAGAAGAAAATTCATATAATTTTAATGAAAGAATGATTCATATGAAAAAAATATCTTCTTTTTGGAATGGATTATGTAATTATATGAATCCTATTTTTTCGACTGAAAGATATAAAATGAGTAAAGATTTAAATAAAAGAAATAGTAATTTATCTCAAAATTTAAAGGAAAATCATAGTTTAAAAGAAAAATCTAAATTACCAAGAATTTATACTAATTCTATGGTTAGTAATTATTTATATAATAAAAAAAAATTAGAAGAAAAGCAATTCTATAATAAAATAAATTCCAAAAAAGAATATGAGTTTTATTAAAAATCTTTATATATAATATAATTATTATTTTATATTCATTAATAAAAAATTTAGTATAAATATTTCTATTTTTTTGTTTATTAAATAACAAATGAAATATTCAGAAAAAAAAGAATCAGATGAACTTTTATTTGATAAATATATGACAAAAGAACAATTTAACAGTTATCTAAAAGCAAAAAGTAAATATCCCGAATTTCAAATTATTGGTTCTCGTCATTTTCAAAGATTTTTTAACAGAGATTATGAAAATTACATTCAAGAAGAAATTGATAGAATAATTAATCCTTTTCAAAGAAAAAGAAATGAATATGAATTTGATCCTTATATCGAAGATGAAAATAAGATTTTAAAAGATCAAAAAAAATTATTTTATCATTTAAGAGATAGCTTAGTTAAATATTATAAAACAAATAAAATAAATCAAAACTTTTTTACAAATTATTTTGAACAATTAACAAATAAAATAAAATCAGAAGGAATAAATTTTAAAGGATCTTTACCAATTTCAGTTAAAGAAATATTAAATGATATTCAATATAAAGTTGAATTAATAAAAAATCTTAGATTTTACTTAAGCACAAATCTAATTGGAAGAGCTTCAACATATTATGAACAAATAAAAATTGAATCTGACGAAGATTTTATAATATATAACTATAAAGTAATGAATGAAAAAAATTATAAAAATTCTTCTTCTTTTTCAGAACTTAAACAATTGAATGGTAAAAATGGAAAAAAATTAAGAAGACCAATTGGTTTTCAATATAATAGTTATAATTATTTACCAATTCCTTGTAAAGGTCAATGTAGAATATCAGCAGCAAAAACTTTTAAAGAAATTTGTGATTTTATTGAAAGTGATCATAAGAAATATTTTCCAAATAGTTATCCTATAAATAATGTTATTGACAATCAAGAATTATGCCAATCATGTAAAAAGTATTTAGATGAAGAACATAAGTTTAAGGAAGAAATAAAATTAAAATTAGAAAAAGAAATTCAAATTATGTATTATAGAACTTGTATTTTTTGTCATAATATAAATGAATACTTTTTCCATCCTTTAATTTATCATACAAGTAAAAATAAAATAAATAATAATTATAAAATCGAAATTTACCAAGATAATGATTGCGTGACTTATGATGAAAAGTATTTAAATAAAGATTTTAATACAAATTTTGAAATAAGAGAATTGTACATTCCTGATAATCCTGATATTGAAAAAATTATAATGTATTTAGAAAAATATAATTCAATAAATTGTATATTAGATAGAATTATGAATTTTCCAAATATTAAAGTTGAATTATGTCCTTTAATACAAGATGGAAAAATTGAAAGACATGATTATTCAAAATGTCCTTATTTTCATAATACTAAATTAGAAAAGAGAAGGAATTTAATTATAAAATATAATGAAGTATGTAAAGATAAAATTAAAATAAAAAAAAATGAAAAATTCGGGAAAAAAAGAAAAGAAAAAGAATTAATAGGTCAATGGAAAAATTATAATGAATTAATTAATGAACAACATCCAAATGACTGTGAATATTATCATAATAGAAATGAGCTATTTTTTGATAGAAGAAATTATAGGAAAATATATAACTGTCCTTATGAATATTGTGACTTAGGTGACTTATGTCCATATAAGCATCCTTCAGATATTAAAGTTAATGAAATTTATTTACCCGAAAAATACAGAGAAGAACTAAGAGAAATGCAAAATAAATTACTAAGACTTAATAATACTATAATGGAAAAATTACAAAAAATACCAAAATGCATTATTTGTAATGAAATTTTAGGTTTACAATTTGTAGTATGTGATAAAGGACATCATCCTTATTGCCATAAATGTCAAAATAATTGTATTAATTATTGTAAATTATGTAGAACAAAAAGAAATCATTTTATTAATCTTTTAAAGAATCAATCTTTAAATTTAACACAAGATATTGATAATACAAGACAAAATAAACAAAATAAGGGAAATAATAGAAATGATTCTATGATTGGTGATTCAGAAGAAAATGAAGAATCTGATAGTAATAATACAATTAATTCAGATGATTCAAATCAAAATAATAATTCAATGGATGAAAAAAAAGAAGAGAAAAAAAAGAATAATAGTTCTTATCAGAATTTAAATTATAATCCTGAAGTTTCTATGACAAATGAAAAATATGAAGAATTTAAATTTAATAAGGAAGGGTTAGTAAATCCACATTCATTTATTTCAATACTTAATCAAGCTAAAGAAAATGAAGATGAAGATGAAGATGAAAAAGAAAATGAAGATGAAAATGAAAATTAAGATGAAGGTAATGAACAAAAGGGAGATATAGATTAAAATGAAAGTAATGAGCAGAATGAAGAAAAAGTGAAAAATAAATAACTTTATTAATTTTTTAAATTCAGAATTAGTTTATATTAAATAAATATTTTTTTTTTTGATTATTTATGATTTATCTTATATTTTATTTTTATTATTATTCATTGGATTTTTTATTGATTAATAGATAAGACATTTATTCTTCTTCTTAAAAAAAATTTCATAAATTAGTAATTAAGAAATATATTAATTATATAATATTATTTATTATTCAATATCTCCTAAATCTTCCATATTTTTAGCACTATTATCATTATTATTATCATCATTTAAATGTTCATTAACACTTTTTTCAAGAGATAAATCTAAATTATTATTTCCTCCTTTATTTAAATTAATTTCTCTTAACCTTTCAACTAAAAATTTAATAGGATCAAATTTATTTTTAGCATCTTCTTCTTCATTATTTAATTCATCTTCTTCTAAATTTAATATATCAGAATCATCTAAATCATCATCTAAGTCTTCTTGTTCTTCATCTTCATTACTTTTTTCAGTTTTACTTTCATTCATATCTACATTTTGTCTTAACCAATATTCATAATCTCCTTCTGAGTAATCATCTCCTCTTTCTAATTTTAATAATTGTTTTTGTTTTTGTAAAATTTCTGCTTTATTCCTAAAAAAATTATGATTAAATTCATTTTCTAATTCTTTATAATAATCTTTTTTTTTTATTTCATTTACTAAATCATTTATTGCTATTTTTAATGAGGGATATAACATTTTTTCTAAATATTCTTCTATTGTATTGTATTTTTGCTTATTTGGATTTTCTTCTTTTTTTTCTGATTCATTTGGAATATTATCATTTAAATCATCTTCTTTTTTTTCTTCGTCGTTCTTTTCATCTTCTTTCTTTTCTTCTTCTTTCTTTTCTTCATCTTTTTTTTCTTCATCTTTCTTTTCATCTTCTTTTTTTTCATCTTCTTTTCTTTCTTCTTCTTTCTTTTCTTCTTCTTGTTTTTTTTCTGAATCTTGATTATCCATTTCTTTTTTTTATAAGTTATAAAATAATTATTATATATATTTTATTTTTTATTCAATAAAGTTTTTTTATTTTATATTTTTATATCTTTTTAAAGGATTTGATTCATTTAGAAGAAAATTATTTTATTCTTTTTTTTTTAATTCTTATATCGTTGAAAATAATTGAAATATTTGATATTTATTTTTTTCATTAAAAAAAATAATATGGCCAATACGTATTTACAAATTATAAGTTTTTTAGGAGTTTTTTATCTAGTAAATATAAATATTCATTTATAGATTTATATCATTATAATTATATAGAGTTTATTATCTTATTTTGCATTTAATAATTATGAATCGATGAAATTAAATATAAATAATTATAATCAAAGTGGGAAAACATTATTATATGCAGCAATATTTTATTTTTTTCTTTTTATAATTGCTTCATTTATGGGAAATGAAAAGAAAGAAATAAATAATGATTCTTATCAAAATTATCCCTTTTCTTCAAGAGCTGAAAGTTTTGTTGATATGTTTAGAGATGAGATTGATAAAGAAAGTAAATATATTTTTTATTTAATTATTAGTGAAACGACCTTTACTTGATAATGAAGATTAAAATAAAAATATTATAATTTAACCTTAATAAGTTTTTAAAACAATTATCGGTTCTTATTTTTTAAGTTTTAAATTTTAAATAATATATAAAAAATTCAATTGAAAAAAATCCCTTTTCAAAAAAATATATAAATAAAAAAATTAATAAAAACTTTTAAAAAAAAATAAAAAAAACTCAATCTAAATAATTAATTTCTTCTTTTAATTAATTTTATTCGAATATCTTAAATGGGAAAGAACTACAGGAACTATTCAAAAACAGCAAAAAATCCAAAAAGACCATATGAGAAGGAGCGTTTGGATTCAGAGTTATTATTAATAGGTAAATATGGATTAAAAAACAAGAGAGAAGTATGGAGAGTACAATATGTATTAGCAAGAATAAGAAAAGCAGCTCGTGAGCTTTTAACTTTAGAACCTAATGATCCAAGAAGAATTTTTGAAGGAGAAGCTTTAATAAAGAGAATGATTAGAATTGGTGTTTTATCAAAAGAAGAAAGTCAATTAGATTATGTCTTAGGATTAACAACTAAACAATTTTTAGAAAGAAGATTACAAACTATTGTCTTTCAAAATCATTATTCTCAAAGTATTCATCATGCTAGAACTCTTATTTTTCAAAAAAAAATTGCTTTTAATAGAGGATTGAGATCTCCTATTATTAATATTCCTTCTTTTATTGTTAGAAAAGAAAATGAAAGTAAAATCACTAAAATTGCTAATAAAGAAGGAGATTCAAGAACTAAAAAAAGACTCCAAAAGAAAAGAGAACAAGGTGGTGATGGTGGAGATGATTAAATTATTTAATTTTTGTTTGAAAATAAAATATAAAAATATATTAAGAGAATAAATGTGGATTTTTTATTTAAGTATTTTTTTTAATTGAGTTTTTTTTTTATTGTTTTTTTTAAGTTTTTTGAAATGTTTTTTTTTATTTTATTTTTTGTATCTGATATTAAATAAAATAAATAATTGATTAAAAAAATAATATATAAGAAATAAATGGGAGGAAATACTTCATCGCAACAAAATATTGATGGTGAATTTAAAATAACAACTCATAAAAATTTATTTTTCCCAGGAGAACAAGTAAATTTAAAAATATATATCAAAACATCAAAAACCTTAAAAACTGGAAATTTAACATTTCAAATAAAACAACAAGAATTTTGGCAAGGCTCAAAAACAACAGGATTATTAAGAAATAAAAAAGAAGCAGACCAAGATCAAAATACAAATATATTATATAATAACCAATTTCAATTCCAAGCTTTAATAAATAATTCAAATATTTCAAAAGGAATTGAAATCCCTTTTACAATTCAACTTCCAAATTATATGTTACCATCATTAGAATTTAATATATTTGAAAGATTTGCCAGTATAAGAACTCATTTAACAGTTAAAATAAATGAATTAGGTGTTGAAACTTTTGCTTTTTTAGTAATTAATAAACCACCTTCACCATTGAATTCTCCTCTTAAACTCTCAGTTCCACTTGCAAATAAAGTTTTAGGAATTTTTGGTAGTAAACATGGAGTTATAGAAGCTTCTTATCCTTCAAATAATTTTTCTTTTTATACTAATATTCCATTAAGTATTCATATTGATAAAGGGAAAGAAAGTGTTAATTCAATTACGACTAAGTTAGTTAGAAAAATAAGATTTTTACACGGTGGAAAAGAAGAAAGTGATTTGTTAGTTAAAGATAATTTAATTGCTATTGAATCTCCTATTAATAGTGATATTTGTGATATTAATTTAAATGTTCAGGTTATTGAACCTGAAAGTGTTATTAATAAATATATTAATAATATTAATGGAGTTCAAGTTCCTGATAAAAAACAATTAATTTATTTAGTTCCTTCTATTGAAACGAATTTAATTAAAGTTGAATATTATATTAAAATTACTCCTAATATGGATGCATTGATTAATTTAAAAAAATCTGAATTAATTTTACCACTTTCAATTAGTCATAGAAGTATTAATGATAATAATTTAAGTGTTCCTACTCAAATGATGAGTATGTTCGATCAAGGGATTAATCAAATTAATACTAATGCAAATATGATGAATCCAATGCAAAATGAAATACCAGATTATCAAACTGCTATGGGTATTCCTAATAATCCTAATTATAATCAACCGCCAAATCAAAATTATAATCAACCACCAAATCAAAATTATAATCAACCTCCAAATCAGAATTATAATCAACCTCCAAATCAGAATTTTAATCCAAATTATAATCAGAATTATAATCAACCTCAAAATCAGAATTTTAATCCAAATTATAATCAGAATTATAATCTACCTCAAAATCAAAATTTTAATCCAAATTATAATCAGAATTATAATCAACCTCAAAATCCAAATGTTAATCCAAATGATAATCAAAATGTTAATCCTAATAATAATCAAAATGTTAATCCAAATGATAATCAAAATAATCCAAGCAATGAAGTACAAAATAATCAAGGAACAGTTAATCCTGATGGTACCTTCAATTATCCTTCTTTTTAAAATTTATTTAAATTTAAGAAAAAAGAAAAATTTTTTAAATATCATTAAATTATTTATTATTATAAAAACTTTTGTTTAAATTTATGAAAAAATTTAATAATTTTTTAAATATATTATAAAACGTTAATAATGATATAAAAAGAAAGATATTTAATTCATATAAAAAAGAAGTAAAAGATTAATATGAATTATAATAATATTAATACTTATACTAATAATATAGATAACGGAAGAAATTATAATAAATCAAGAAATAGTCAAATTCCCTAAAGAGCAGGAAATAATTTTTCCCATTAAATTAATTAAAAATGAATTAAAATTTAAATATTTATTTTATTTATACATTTATTTTTAAGAAAAAAGTAGGAAATATTCAATTAATGTGTTTATAAAAATAAATTTTAAATTAAAATCTAATTAATTAGTTATCAACAAGTTATTAAAAATTAAATTTTAATTAATTAATTACTCAAAATATTGACACTATTATAATTATTGTTAAAAGAAAATCCAAATTGTCAATATTTATCGATAATTTAATTAAAATTGGAGGATTTATTATATTGTCTTTTATCATTTGTAAAAATTTCTTTTATTTTATCTTTTAAGTTATTTTGGTATTTATATTCATTTATTATTTTATCCTTTGCAACTTGTATAGCATCATTATTAACATTAAGAAATTCATTAACAAAAATAAATTTCTTATTTTGCTCATTAACTGAAGAATTATCAGAATCATTTTCTGTTGAAATTTCTTTATCATTTTCAGTAAAATCAAGACTTTCACAAAATTTTATATTTAATTTTTCTAAAGAATTTTCTAATAAATTATCGGTTTCAAAATCTAATTCTTTAGTTAATTCATAATTTTCTTCATCACTTAATTTTTCATTATTTATAAATCTTTGATCCACTGCTATAATCAATACTTTTTCGTCTGAATTTTGAAGGAGTTCGCTATACATCAATATACTTTCTAAGATTTTTTAAGTTTTATTTATTTTATAAATATGCTAATGAATTTATATAAATTGATTTGAGAAAGATATTACTTTTATTTTTTAAAATATTATGTTTTTATTAGTCTAATCATCATCCATTTATTAATTTTTGATTATTTTTTCAATTAATAAAAGGAAATTGATTTTTTCTTTATATGAATAGGAATATTAATTCATCAATACTTTATTTATAATATGAAATTATAAAAATTAACTAATTATAAATTTTTTAAAGAATCATAAGATTTTAATCTTAAAAAATAATATTTATTTCATTTACATTATTTTTGAATTTTAAAAAACATATTTTACAGGTGAATGCTATTTAAAACTAAAACCATTAATAATTAATTTATTAATATGAATAAATAATAAATAAAAAAAGAAAAAAAAAACAAATCAATCATTGATAAATATTTCAATTAAAAATATATTAAAAAAAAAACCAACAAAATTTAAAAAAAATAAAAAAATGAGTACAATCAAAAAAAATAAAAATAACCCAAAAACTCCAGATAACATAAACTCAAGTTCTAAAGTAATACACTCAAATTCTAAAAGTCCTTTATTTCCTCCAATAGAAACTAATAAAACAAATAATTCATTTAGAAAACATTTAGATATATCAACATTAAATAATAAAGGAATAAACAATAATATAAATATGAATTATAATCCTTCAGGAAATATAAATCCAAATTATTTAGGTTTCCTTCCAAATATTCCTTACACAGTTCAAAGTTATCAAAATGGCTCAGCACCGAATTTAGATTTTAACAATGATTCTAAAAGTGAAAACATTAAAGTATGTGTTAGAATTCGTCCTTTATCACCTCAAGAATTAGGAAGAGGAGATAAAAAAAGTGTAGAACCTCATTCTTCAGATCAATTAATTTATAATCATAAAAACATAAGAAGAAGTTATACCTATAATTTAGTTTTCGGAGAAAATTCATCTCAAGAAGATATATTTTATAATTGTTCAATAAATAAATTATTAGATAATGCAATGGATGGTTATAGTGTAACAATATTTGCTTATGGACAAACAGGTTCTGGTAAAACTTATACTATAATGGGAAGAGATGATTCAATCAATGAGAAAATATTATCTAATGATAAATACTCAGGAATAATGCCAAAGAGTATTAAATATATTTGGTCAGCTGTTAAGAATAGAAAAGAAAAATATTATATTAAAGTATCATTCCTTGAAATATATAATGAACAAATAAATGATTTATTAGATCCTGGTCATACAAACTTGCAAATAAGATGGGATCAAAAACAAGGTTTTTTCGTTGAAGGATTAATGGTTGTTGAATGTAAAAAACCAGATGATATTGTAGAAGTAATATTACAAGGTACTAAAAATAGAAAAAGAGGAACTCATGAATTAAATAAAGATTCATCTCGTTCTCATTCAATATTAACATTATATATTATATCCGAATTTGAAAATATGGGAGAAATATTTAAAAAATATGGTAAAATATCATTTGTTGATTTAGCAGGATCTGAAAGATTAAAAGAAACTCATTCTCAAGGAGGAATGTTAAAAGAAACAGGAAATATAAATAAATCTCTTTTTGTTTTAGGTAAAGTAATATCAACATTAACAGATAAGAAAAATACATCTCAACATATTCCTTATAGAGATTCTAAATTAACAATGTTACTTATGGATTCAATAGGAGGAACTTCAAAGACTTTAATGATTGCTTGTGTTAGTCCAAGTGAAGTTTATGCTGATGAAACTATGAGTACTTTAAATTACGCTTCGAGAACAATGAATATTAAAAATAAACCTTTAGTTCAAATGGATGGTAAAGAAAGAAGTGCTTTAAATTTAAAAGCAGAAAATAATTATTATAAAATGGAAAATGAGTTTTTCAAAGAACAATTTATTAAATTAGTTGGTATTATTCCTAATATTCAAAATGGAGGTTTTACTAATGAAGAAATTGAAAATTTTAAAGTTAATAGTGGATTTGGAAGTAATGTTAATGTTGATGAAGAAGTGCAAAGATTAAATGAAGAAAATGAGGAATTAAGAAAAGAAAAAGAAAATCAAGAAAGACAAAATATGAATTTAATTAATGAAAATAATATATTAAATGCTAAGTTAAATAATTTAGAAAATGTGTTTATTGGAAGTGATATTGTTAGAAATAAAGATGGAAGTGTTTATAATGATTTAGGAGAAAATTATAATTTAAATGCTATTATGTTAGAAAATAAAGAGTTGAAGAAAACAATTGATAAATTAGAAATGGATAAAATTGAATTGAAAGAAATTGTTTCTAAACAAGAAAATCCTGGAATGAAAATTCAAAATGATAATATTGAATTTGATAATTTAAAAGATCAAAATGCTAAATTAACTAGAAGAGTGGAATTTTTACAAAATAGAGAAAGAGAACTTCTTCAAACTATTATGAAACTTAAAATGGATAATAATGGAAGTTAATTAAATTTATTATAATATATTTTATATTTTTCTTTTTTAACTACTTTTTTTCTAAAAAGAGATTTGATTTTAATAATTATAATCCAGATAATATTGAATGCTTTATAATAAGTAAATTCATTATTATTAGAATCTATTATTATTTATTAAGATTTTATAGAAAATAATGAATGATGGAAAATTATAAATCATACTTAATAATATAAGAAGCCTAAAAATAATTCTTTTGTAGAATATAAAATAATAAATAATTATAATTAAATAAATAAAAAATTGAAGAATTAAAAAAATTATTATAATTTTCATTTGAAAATTGTACTAATAACATATTTTTTTAAAATTTGTAAATTGAGAAAAAAGGCTAACATATCTTTAACTGCTGATAAGTTTAGGAAAAATTAAATTAATCAAGTTGGATAGTTGATTTATATAGTTTGATATTTATGATAGAATATTCAATATTTTGTGTTCCAGAGGCATATTTAATATTAAATTAGGTTTATTTATTGCAACTTTAACTGGCTTTCTTTTTAAAAATTTACTGAAATAGAAAATATAAATTAATATTAAATTAAAAAATATATTATAAACAAATAGGACATTAACAATAAAAAAAAAAAATAAAAAAAAATTATAAATTTTTCTTTTTAAACTCTTCAATTTTTTTTGATAATCTATCATTTAATTCTGAAGCTTTAGAAATACTAACATCTAAATTATTATTATTACTTTCATTTAAAATAGAATTACTTCTACTATTAGTACTAGAAACAATAGAACTTCAATTATTTAAATTTATTTTTCCATATTTACTTTCAAAATCAATTTTTTTCATCATAATTTCACTCCAAAATTCAAAATTTTTAATTCTAGTAATATCAAAATTATTATCTACAGTTTCCATTGTTTTAATTTCACTATGTAATGATTTTAATTTTACTTTTTGTCCTTTTTCTATTTGTTTCATTGAAGTAAATTGCTTCATTAATTCTTCTTCTTCTTAATTTAAATTTTCATCTTTTGCTTTTGATTCATCTAAAATTCTTAATTTTCTTATATCTTCTATCTTCTTTTTTAATATTTGAATTTTTGATGATAATCTTTTCTTTTATTTTCTCTTTATTTTCTTTTCCTACTTCCTTTAAATAATGATTTTCTTTAAAAAATAAATATGTTCTATTTCTTTCTTTTAATCATTCAAAATTTATTTCATTTGAATTTGGATTTAAAATATATGAATTAGCAGCGTTAATATCTTTTAATAAAGTTGGAGGAACAGGATAATTATTATTATTATTATTATTAACTTGAGTTATTTTTGTTTCATCTAAATTTGAAGGTAAAATATTAGTATCATTCATTCTTGAAATATTTGAATTTGTCAAATTATCAAATTTAACTAAATCGCCTAAAATATTATTTTTAATTTTATTAATTGCTTCATTTTCTTATTGTTGAATTCTTTGAAGATTCCTTCTATTTGTCTATAATTATTTTGTTTATTTTCCATATTTTGTAATAAAACTTTCATTTCTTCATCTCTATTATTTAACATTTCTCTTAATTTTTGAATTTCAGCTTTTAAAGCTTTATTTTCAGTTTCTAAAGAAATTATTTTATCTAAATCTTGATTTCCATTTAAAACTATTTCTCCGTTAGAAACTTTTAATTTTTGTTCCATTTCTTTATATTTCTTTTTAATAATATTAAAGCATTCTTGAATCATTAATCTATCTTTTATTTCTATTTTATAATTAAAACTATCATCACTTAAAAATTCATTAACAATTGTTTGACATTCATCTAAATCACTTTGTTCTAAGAAACTTTTTTGATTTTTTCCTTTTAAAATAGCTAATTCTTGTTTTAATTCTTCAATTTCACTTTTTTATTTTTGAATTAAAATTTCAGGATTAACAACTTCATTAACAACAGCATTATTTTTAATTAAAGCAACTCTTTGAGCAAATCTACAAGTGCTTAAACTTTCATAAATATCATCAAAATCAGAACTTAAATTAGCAATCATTCTTGTTTTACAATTTCCTCCGATTGAATCTCTTAAACACATTGTCATCATTGAATTTCTATAAGAAATATATGAAGATTTATTATTTATTTCTATTATTACTTGTTCTAAATAAACTCATATTTATATTTAAAGCTTCTGTCATTCTTATTCCTGATAATTCTGTCTTTGTTGGTTTTTCACTTCCTGATAAATCTACTATATGTAATTTTGATAATATTTTTTTATCTTCTCCTATTTTTTGACTTTCTATTTGAATCATAAATAAACAATGAGAACGAGTTGATGCATCATTTTTAGGAGTTTCTACTACTACTCTGTTTTCATCTCCTAACATTAATAATGCCATTCCTTCTTGAAAATTATCAATTTCATGAATTGATAAATTTGTTAATATTAATTGTTTATTTTGATTTTCTCTAATTCTAACTCGGGGTAAATTTTTTAATTCATATCTTTTACTGGGTCATTAAAATCATTATTTTCATATAATAAATCATATCCATCATTATTATAAATTTCTAAATAAGAAATATTTATTTTCCAAGAATATAAAGTTCTCTTTTTAATTTCTTCAAAAATATAACTTAAACTTCTTTAAATAATTCCTCTTAAATTAATAGATTCAACTCCTCCTGTAATAGTTTATGTTTTACCAGAACCAGTTTGTCTATAAGCAAATATAGTTCCATTATAACTATCAATTGTAGAATCAATAACATCTTTTGCAACTTCATTAAAGATTTCTTCTTGTTTTACTGTCAAATATTTTGTCAAATTGAAATGTATGTTTTCTTATTGTATTATTCACATATCCTTTTTCTTCTATTGGAACTCTAATACTTATATCTTTTTCATTTGATGCTATTACTATGTGAGGATGAGATAATGAACCGTTTCGACATGAACGTAAACAAAGGTATATTTGAATTGTCTCGTTTAGATTTTTTTATTTCTGATTTTTCTGTTATTGTTGATGTTGAGTTTATGTTTGATTCATTCATTTTTTTTATATTTCTTTAATTTTTTTATTTAACATTTTAATTTAATTTTATTTAACTTTTTTTATTTGTTTTTTTTTTTAAATGATATTTTTTCTTTTTTTTTTTTTGTCTTTTTTTTATTTTTTTTATTTTTTTAAATGATATTTCTTAATTTTTTAAAATTTTAATAAAAAAAAAATGAGGAAAAATGAATTTGGGGATTGGGGATTGGGCCCAATCCCCAATCCCCAATAATTTTTGTTTTAAATTTGATTGAATATTATTCATAATTTTAATTATTTCAAAAACAATATTGAACATTATTTATAAAGGGATTAATTTTTATTAATATTTTTTTCAATAAAATTAATTTTATGGAAAATTATTTTATTCATTATTTAAAATTAAATGCATTTTCTTTAAAACCTTTTAAATTCAGAAATTATTGTAATTCAATATCAATAATCACAGGTAAATGATCAGATGCAGTAGTATTCATTAAATTTCCTTTTTTCACAATAATATTTTTTGAGGTTAAAATATAATCAATTCTGGAAGTTGGATTATTAGAAGGAAAACTATATCCATTTCCCTTATTAGCCAAAGGCCAAGCATCATTAAAAAATTGAAGTAAAGGATCAAATACTTCTTTTGAACTTCTATCTGTATTCATATCTCCCATTAATATAGTAGGATAAGTATTTATATTCATAATTTTCAACATTTCTTTAACTTGAATTTCCCTTATACTCTTTTTATATCCTGAAGGAGGTGAAGCTCTATAATCAAGATGAGTATTATAAACAGAAATTAATTTTCCATTTTTATTAATTAATATATATCCAAATCCACCTTTTTTTGGAGGAAAATCTTTATCTCCTGGTTGAGGATCTTCTTTTTGAGTGCTCCATCTAGAAATGTTATAATTATATGATTTTATTATTTCATATTTAGAAAGAAATCCAACTCCAAATTGTTCGTTTGGATATGAAGATCCTCTTTGAGAAGGTTTATCATATATTGGAGCATAGAAATAATTAAATCCTGTTATTTCTGATAGTATTTCAATTAAATTCTCATAATTAGAGCGACTTCCCCAATGATTATCTATTTCTTGTAAACATATTAATTCTGCTTTTGATTCTTTAATTACTTGGGCTATTTCTTTAATGTTATATTCATTATTTATATTATTTCCATAATGAATATTATAAGTCATCAATCTTAAAGAATTCATTTGTTTTTTGTAAACTGAAGATATTCTTTGCAATGAGAGTATAAATAAGTAGGTTATAAATTTTGACATATTATGAATAATTTTATTCTAATAAAATTATAAAAATTTATAAGAAATATGAGAATTAAACTAATAATTATATAATATTAGATATTAAAAAAAATATATTAAATTTAATTATATTAAATCCTTCAATTTATTTGATAAACACTTAAATGAATATTTATTCTTTAATATTCCCATTTTTATGTTACATTTAATAAAAAATTTATAAAAAAATTTTTTTAAATTTATGTTTTTAAAATAATCATTTTTTTTTTTTGATTAATATTAATAATGATGAATAAACT
>JAEEGK010013599.1_pt1 | contig 18316 bp, 20 predicted proteins | sample 8958771 | NCBI WGS metagenome assembly JAEEGK01 (sample SAMN16246547, study PRJNA631951) | gut metagenome | biome: gut microbiome; feature: rumen; material: SC-attached | host: Bos | place: Iran: Karaj | collected 2018-10
ACCAAAACCAACAAAAGCAGGAAACGAATAGTATCTATAAGAGAAAAATTCTTCATTTTTTGAATCTCAATTTAAACTTTTCAATCATTCCTTTGATAATGTCTTTTTCATATTTTGAAAGCCCCATAAAATACATTAACGATATATAAACCAACAACATTGTGACCGTAATGATGCTCATCCCTATAAGATTATGATGTAAAAATCTTGACAACATGACACCAACTAACAAAGAAATCAAAACGGGAGGGGACATTCTAAAGAAAACATCCCTGAAAAAAAGATTGTAGTCTAATCCATTTTGTTTAACCAAAACAATTACCCTACAAAGAGAGGTTATCACCTCGAATATGACATAAATCCCAACAGCAATGTAAGCAGAATAACCCAACTTTAAGAAGATCCAAGCAACTGGTATAGACAAGGCCCTCGAAACTGAAACGACAATGGAAAACACTTTAATATTCCCTATCGCACTATTAGCATTAGAAATTCCTGCAGTCAGTTGGTTCGCCATACATGCAACGATAATCAAACGAGCGAACAACACTGTACCTTCAGGGATTTCCTTTAGCCATAAATCCAATATATCGGGCATCAAAACTATCATAGGCAAAGCCAATAGGCTCATCATAGAAACACCAATTTTCCCCGAAGTAAAAGAAAGACGGAACATCCTATTCAAATCGCCCTCGCCATAACTTTTCATAATTTGAGGCTTTATGGCAGCACCTACAGCATGGGCAATCATATCTAAATAACCTTCAATCTGACTTGCAATTGCATAGGCTGCATTAACAATTGCACCAAAAAACTTGTTCAGTAGAATAACAAAACCTTGGCGAGACAATGTGAACCCCACTGTAACAAGCATAGTCCATCCTGCAAATTGTGTAACCTCTCCCAGCCCTTTTACCGAAAAATTGCTTACTTCAACTTCGTCTCTGTAGTTTTTCAAAACATAGATCAAATACAGAACAACATTCAGGACCGTAACCAAAGCCATTAGCAACCCGTATGCAATGAGTTTATCATGTGATGTGTATGTGATATAAAATGCAATACCAAGTTTTAGTACTGCATCAAGTACAGAAATAAACGCAGTATATATAAATTTTTCATGCGATATTATCAATGCGGAAAATGGGGTGACAACAACACTCAGAAATACCGTGCAACACATGAAATAATACACTATTCTTGCCGAATGTACCCTGTTCTCCGGTATGTTAAGGAATCCATCAAATAAAAACAACCCAACTATAGCCAAAGTTATTGATAAAAGAAGACCCATAATAAAATGCAAATGGAAACATTTTTTAAATGCATCCCTCACTTTTGCTACATCATGTGTTCCTTGGTTAACAGAGATAAAACGAATAGTCGTTGATGATAATGTTGATTTTATAAACCCCAGCATTGCTATAACGCCGGCCACAACATTATAGATTCCATAATCCTCGGCTCCTAATGCGGCTAAAATGATTCTAACAGAGTACAAGGCAATCAATGCAGTAATCACCAGCCTTGTGTATAAAATGATTGTATTGACAGCGACTCTACTTGAATTATCCATAAAATTACTTGTTACTTTTTATCATTAAGAATAATTCATTTACAAAATGTCTGTTTCGGATAATGGCCTATAAGGTCCATCTTTACATCCAAAAACCACAGTATTAGGTTCCAAGGGTTCCATCGTATGCCAAACCCCGGCTGGCACATTAAAGCCGAAACAATTAGAACCAGCTTTTAAAAAATGTGCTTCTTCTACCTTCCCATCATCGGCATAGATGGTGTATTTAACGCTACCTTGTATTACAATAGTTGTTTCAGACGTATGGCGATGACGATGTATCTCCATTTGGGTGCCAGGTTGCAAAGCATTAAACAACCGCTGCGATGGAGCATCAAGGCTATCGTGCAAATTGAAGTTCTTGCGAAGGCGAGGGCTTTTCATAGCTTGCTGAGATAATGAGTCTAAAAGGATTTTGTTTAGAAGCATCTTCTTGTTAAATTACTTATATCACGTGTTGGCTTGGGAAGTCATAACCCGCTGGGAATTGAACCATATTTGAGAGTCCAACAGGGTCTCCCCCTCTTGAGCATGTGACTTCCAGACCTTTCGGCCCCGAGCGGCTGACTTACGTCAACGTTGCTTTAGTGCGGAATAACAAACAAATATGCTCTCCCGTCGCTTCCCGCAATTCCCCGGCTGCGCGTAATGACAGGGAGGCTGCTGTTTCTTCTTTTTGTTATATCTTACCTAAATAACCTCCTTGTATTTCGATTTTCTTTCGCTGAAAACCCTTATCTATTCCGTTCAAATTTGTAATCATTTTATCCTTATAAGCATCATTCTCGCCAAAGAAGCTGGCAAACACTTTATTTGCTTCATCAAAGTAGGCATCATAGTTTATACATTCTTCCTTTGAAAACAGAACACGATACCTGTTATAACCTGATAAAACCGTTGATAAATCGTGCATTAATTCCGCACCTTGTGTACCCTTATACCAGCTTTTTCTAGGAATCCTCTCACAGGTTTTCACGTAGGTATTATGAAATTGGTCAATATAAGCAATCAGTTCTAATGTGGTAATCTTACCCCTCAATTGCTTGTTATTATACCATTGAATTGCATTAATTACCCAAGAAATGACGGTTAGGCCAATGGCGATTAAAGTTACTACAGTATTAACCCCTGTACTATTTATTTCGGTCATAATAATCAAGCAAGTCTGTTTCTGTTTCGTATCGGATAATTGTATCAACAACTACATCTTCCGGCCATTTGCAATCTTCACGAAGCCATAATTCCAAGTCGCCACTGGAAAGTTCTTCTTTAGTTTTTCTAAGCTGACAAAGAAACTCAAACCATAGTTCCAAATCGAAGGCATGAACAAAAGGGTGGTCAGGGGCACCTGGGCAATGAGCCCATCGATTCAATGCCTGGAATGATTGTGGAATGAGATTCTGTATATTTACCTCATCATCAGATTTCTTAATCACATACTTCCCTTTAAACATTGGATTAAGTATCATTTCTTCAAAAGCATCAATAATCTGATTATATTGTTCCTTTGTAAGGTGAGACGTGCTTTTATTGTAGGGAACTATGTTGATAACATCAAGTTTGCCTTCGTTGGCATAGAGAAGGATTACTGCTTCAGGAACATCTGGCAGAGTTGACAGTATATGAGCCATTTTATCATCTGGCAAATATAGTTTTTCTACCTCTTCACTATACAAGAAAGGTGCTTTATTGCAGAATTCTTCAACTTTCACCAAGTAGTCAATTAACGAGGCATCATCAACTCCAATTTGAACCGTAAGATTTTTAAACTTCTTCATTAAACTACCTGTATTCTGTTTTATTTCAATTATTCAGCAACAATAAATTGTTAGGACTACAGTCTCCTATATTCCTTGGTATTATCTTCTTCACCCGTCCAACGATACATTCTTGTATATCCCTCCCAAGTTTCAAACACCCTTTTATCATCATATAGCAACTGGTATAACAAGCGACCAGCCGCTTTCCCAGCCTCCTCAACGGCATATTCATTATTGTCTTCATCACCATCCAGGTAATAATTATATAGTCCCTCCATCGGAGTTGCTTGCCAATAATAATTGTCACCTCCTAAAAGGTCTCGTGCAGCGAAAGCTTCCTCTTTACGATTTTTACACCAGCAATATACTGCTCCTTGTAGAAAGATCCGCATTTCGCGTAACACATCTTCATCTATTCCATGAACAGCACGAGGATTAGGCAGGTTTTCAGGATTAACAAACGACATAATTTTAAAAGATTAAACAATCGTAAAAATCATAAAACAAATAGACATTAAAAGATAATATTTGCAGTTTCAGGTTTTAAAATGGCACTTTCAATCGTCTTTGAAGTCACCGTGAAAAGGAACTGTTTTGGCTGGGTCTTTAAAAACTCACTTACTATCCACATCTGCTGCTCTGTAAGCATCTCATCAAACAAGTATGGATGATATCTTGTGATGGAACCAAAAAAGAACATAAGGTTGTATATTATCGATTCTGTTGAAATATGTAGTGGCTCGGTTGAAATGTATTTCTTATATTGGTTTCCATCTGTAAAATACCATAATCCTTTCTCTTTCAGACCAGAAGAAAGACTATAATAGTCCCACTTGGTTGGTCTTGAAGCAAATATATACTTTTCTTCTTCCCAATAGAACCTGTCAATTCCTTCTAAATCTTGTTCCTTTACGACATTATATCCAGCTGCCTGCAGTTGAGCCATACGAAGATCATCGCATTTTAATATTTCATAACGGGCATAGAAATTATGGCCTTTTGTATATAGCTGCAAATCATCTATCTTGAAATAGGTTTCTTTGCAGTTATTTGTTTCGCAATAAGTTCGATGCAATCCAATACATGCCTTCAACATCTTGTCGACCGAAATCTCGTATGGCATTATGGCAGGAAACACATCTCCCATTTGCTTCATAAACTGATAATCTACCGAAAGAGGCTGGTTGGGTACAGGGTGAGAAGGGATAAGCGACTTTATTTTTACCTTTAAGTCTTTCAATTTAGCTTTCGGGGCTACGCCAACCGGTTCGACACCATGGTTATACTCAACTGCTGAACCGTATATGTTTATTGTATTCACGTTGATTACAACCTTCACCAGATTCAAAAACGAATAGTAATAAAGTAAAGGTTGTGATTTAATAGGTGCCTTGTCGGCAGCTTCGTAAAAATAATGTGATTGCTCGATTAACGTCTGAAGAAAACGCCTATCTCCTCCATACTTCTTAACATATCGACCAATGATATATTGCCAAAAAGCCCAAATATCAGAAACCCTTATTTGGTCATGCTTGATAAGATAATCCGTTGAATTATTTTTAGTAAATAACGGGAACCCATATTTCAACGGAACTTCTGTCATTTTCCAATCAATAGTAATTTATTATCATTTGTGAATCTTAAACATTACCACCCCACAACTCAATAAGGTGGCTGTAAGGAACCACTAAGGTGCCAGTTATGAAGCATAAGCTTTTTGGCGCCCATTATAATGTTTTTATTCCATACATCATATCTTATTTCCCATCCTCGTTTTCACCAAACCCCAAAGGCACTGTCAGGGAGTTTGCCGCATCTATGGCTTTCAGGATAAGTCGCAGGGCTTCATCGTATTTATGGTCATTTGTGGCTTCGCCTTGCTTTAACCCCTGCTGAGCGTAATACCCAGCCTCGTTAAAATATCCCATTTCGAGATGGGTTGCGGCCAGATTGGCCATGTTTTGGATGTTGTCGTGCTGAAAAACCTGCACCCACATGAAATCACACAATGCTTTGGGTAAGTTGCCCGAAAGACGGTAAGCCGCCCCTCTGGCCTCAATAGCGTGAATGACATCTGGGTCAAAAACCTTGTCAGTAACAAACGACAACTCGTTGATGGCCTCATCATACTTATGGTCGCTCACTAACAAACCTGCCTTGTTAATGTGTGCCTTGATGAACATGGGGTTGATTTCGATGCATTTGTCGAGGTAAGCTTCTGTCTGCTCTTTGTCCACACCCTTGGTATGATCAGATGTCTTTACCGCTTTGTTGTAATATATTTCAGCCAATTCGGGGTTAAATGTCAAAGCCCTTTTATAGTATTTCTCGGCTTCATCATAATCCCCGATGGCATTGTAGGAATTGCCGATATCCATGCACAACATGGCGGATTGGGGATTGAGCTCCAATGCCTTCTTGAAGTATTCTATGCTATGAGGGAAGTCTTGTACCGCCACATAATAACCGCCCAAAGCCGCATAAGCCTTTTCCTTGTTGAAAGGTTGGCACACCTCCAAGGCCATTTCGAAATCGTTTTTAGCTTCACTGGGTTTGTTCAGCTGCATATAGGCATGTCCCCGGCCCAAATAGATATAAGCGAAATCTATACCTTCAACCTCCTTATTCTCGCGAAGAAAACCGGTAAACGCCAAAACCCGTTTATCAGGAGCCATCTCGTTGTTGATGCCAGTTACCTGATCGAAATAGTTCTGTCGGTTTGTACTTCTCTGAAGTATATTATTGATTTCTTTCTCGGCTTGGTTGACAATCTGTTGTTTTGCCTCTTTTGCTTGGTCGATGATAGCCTTGCTACTTTCTTCAATCTCCTGAAACGTTTTTGTTTGTTTCTCCTTAATGCTCTCCACCTCCTTGATCTTTCCATCAATGTTCATAATGCCAAGCACGGCAAAGACAATGAATACAATGGTGATCACCGCTGCCCAAATGGTAATGGCATTGCTGGGATCGATACCGCTACCACCAAGATAATGATGATAAGCGAACAAACCCGCCACGACCAACAGTAGCTGGATGAATATGATGATAATCCAATGATGAAGTTTCACGTGAGAGGATCTTTTTATTTACGGATCTGCACAAACACTATGAATTCTACAAAGTTATCGAACTCAAATAATTCAAGAACTCTTTCACATTGGCAAAGGAGATTTCTTGCGTCTGCGAGGGAATCACTTTGGCACGGATATAGGGGTAGTTGGCTCTTTAACAAACTTCACAATGCAATCAATGCAAATTGGAAATGTGCTGATCTCGTCAATAAACACATTAGCAGGATGCATGTCTTCCAAAGCAATTCGATCTGAAATATAGTTTACGCCTTGGCCTGACCAATTGTCTCGAAAACCTTTTGAAAAAGCCAATTCGTCTATCTCCTCTTTTATAGCCAAGCGAAGACAGCGCACATAGGGTTGCGTGAGAATAATGCGCAATAATTTGTCAGAATCGCGGGTAAAACCTACCACATGCATGGCTGTTTCAGGAAAGAGACAATTATGAAGCACTATCGCATCAAGCGCTTTCTGCGTTGTCGAATAAATAGAAGCTCGCTCCTTTACAACCGAAGTATCTCCTTCTCTATAATAAACCTTGGCTTCTGCCCCCTGAGCTATCATAGGGCCGAAAGTGGCCGTCAAGATTTTATCAGAATCCTCGACCCATAAAAGAGCGGCTTTAGCCCATTCTTCTATGAGTTGTTCCTGTAGTTCGTCTATCTCCCAGCTGTTTGGGCTTCCTTGGCAGCCTGAAGCATTTCTACTTGCCGTAAGGCTTGCTCTCGCGTAGCTTGCGACGATGGACGCCCCAATAAGAGCCGAACCTGCCGTGCAGAGTCCCGCATGCTCTGGAATAGTAAATCTATAAAAGTTTGTCGTTCCATTTTGTATGTCGTTGGAATAATTGTCAACTACAAGGTGACAGAACTCAAATAGCTCAAGAACTCTTTCACGTTCTTAAACGACATTTCTTGTGTCTGCGAAGGGATTGTTTTAGCTCGAACCTGGGTACGGCTCACGGCATCGAGAATGGTCTTGATGTCTTCGGGTACATTGGTAAGTTCAACTTGGAAGTCGTTAGCTTCGGGGTTTTTAAGGAAGAGATTATAGAACTCATCTATAAAACTGCGGGTGGCAAATTTCACACCTTGGAAATCCAACACAATCTCTTTCTCTTCACTGTTTTCAATCAGTAGCTTTAAATCTTGTGCCCTCATCCTTGATTTCAAATCAGGAGAAAAAATCTGGGCTATATCTATTGTTTTCATAATCATTCTATATATTTTACATAATTAAACCTTGATGAATTAATCGGTATGCGCAACGCAACAATTGTTCCATTCCAGCGCAAACCATCAGGAACTTTAAATACATTGTCACATCCTGGGCTTTTTAAATATAAAGAACCGCCCGAGATCATCAGATATTGTCCGCCCAAACCTTCTACAAGCATTCTTTTAGAGGTTTGGATGCCATAACCACGATTTTCGGCATCAGGGAGATTCTTACTCGAAATACCTCGATTTGCCGCCTTTATAGCTTCTAAATCGTTTGCTATTTCATTATCGACAAGCTTCTGATAACTACCCAATAACGTCACGCCATTGTCGGCCATACAAATGTCAAGATACCCTTTCCTTGGATATGTCTGAGCCATGATATACCCACGCTTCGATTCAGAATGTTCGGTAATATTATCAAGGGTCTCTTCCACCATATACTTCAAGCCCATGGCCACATTGGGTTGGATGTCCAACTGACGGATAAGAATACTCTCTATTACAGAAGAAATGGCTTCCTTGTCATCAACATTCTTGCTTGCTGCAAAACTGACGATGGGAATGTAATTCTTTACGGAATACTTCTCCATTATGGCCAAAAACTCAGTCCGGCGCATTTGGTCAGGTTTAATTCCGCCACTAGTTATACCTATCGTCTGAAGATAATCTGGTACATTTCTCATAGAAACGGTCCTTCCACAACCCGCCAAGTAAACTATCATCGATAATGCACACACGGGAGTGATAAACACTGTGTCATCGAAGTCGATGGTCACCGCTTCTGTCTCTGGTAATGCTTCAACTTGGGCCATCAACCTAACCACAGGGCTCAAACCATCTAATAGTCTATCATCTCTTACATTGATATGTTCTTTGATGACCGCCATCTTGTATTTTTTGTTTCGTGTTGTCTTTAATTATCAATTCCTAATTGTAAATTATCAATTGCCTTTCCAGACGGCTCCGCCCCGTCAGTCACATTCCGTGGTGACAAGTGGCTGGTTTTCTTTGTTTTACGGACTTACCTAAATACTGGCTTTTTTTGTTTTTGGTGGTCCGATTTGGAATTTGAGGACAAAGATAGGGATTTTTTAATTAACTACGTTGAATCTTCGATTTGAGAATTGATAATTGAGAGTTTATAATTGAAAAAAGTTGAGAGTTTAGAGTTTAGAGTTTAGAGTCAGTGGTAAGTTGAGAGTTGAGAGTCAGGACGCCCTTGGTTTCACATGTCCGTCAAGCTAAAGCAGCGCGGCTCAACCTCATATTTGTCAAAGTATTTGTCACGTAACAGTTCCACTTTTTCCATAAAAGGCTGTCGCTTGAAATTACGCTTGTCGCGCTTCACCTCGGCAATGAGGACTTTGGGGCGGTCATGATATATCGCCACGATGTCTACCTCGTGTTGGTCGCTGTCGCTCGTCTTGCTTCGGTTATTCTCCCACCACGATCCGATTTGTCCAATGGGCAACTCTTCACACAACTTGTCCTTGAAATAGGCCTCCAACTCCTTCCCCGAATAGGTGGGATAGTCCTGAACGACAATATCCTTCAGTCTTTCCCATTGCCCCGTTTGTATGAGATTCTGGTACTTCACGATATAGCGGAACCAAAACCTCAAGAAGTGATCTTTTATTTCATATCTAACCGTTTGGCTTCCAGGCTTAGACAGCACCGGTCGTTTTTTGCCAACCAAGTCGTAATCCTCTTCCAAGCGCTGCATGATTCCTCCCAAACTTGCAACTCCGGTGAGTTGTGAAATCCGTGAACTCTCGGTTGCACCACTTGCAATGGCCGACAACACCGAATAATAGGTGCCATATTGCTTGCCCATCTCCTGAATGAGCACCGTGTTCCCTTCTTCTAGGAAGAGGGAATTCTCGCCACACATCCTTTCCAATATGCTCTGCACTTTTACGCAACCGTTGTCCATCAACAACTCCACATATTTGGGCACGCCCCCTGTGGTAGCATAGAGCGCCAAAAGATCGTCGTTTGAATAGTTGGGATTATGGTCTTTGAGTATCTGCTTCAGCACGCTTGGCATAAATGGCTTGAGCTTGATGAAGCCCGATGCTCTCCCGTATAAAGGCTCTTTAGCATCCTGGAAAATACGGTGCATCAAAGTAAAAACAGATCCGCAAACCAGCAAGTTGACATGGGTGTTGTCTTTGGTCTGGTCCCAAATGTTCTGTATCTCGCTGAATATGGCTGGGTTGATATTGTAAAACTCCTGAAACTCATCGAGTATCAGATTGAAAGGCATGTTTTTCCCGTATTCCATGCAAAGTCGGAACAAATCCCGAAATGAAGTGATACCTTCTGGAACAAAAATGCCCAACGACCGCCTGGCCTCCTCCGAAAATTGGCTGCAAAGCGTTGCCTCGTTGTTGCGGCTGACAAACAGATACAACGTTGGAGAAGCCTCGCAACTCTTCATGATCAGCTTGGTTTTGCCAATCCTGCGTCGGCCCGTCACCACAGTCATCTGCGAACTGACGGAAAAAGCCACAGTCCTAATCCTTTCCAATTCAGCAAGTTCCTTTTGTCTGTCGTAGAATTTCATACTATTAATTTTCGCGGTGGTTATTTTCGCAGTGGTTATTTTTCAAAATGCAAAGATATAAACTTTTTGAAAAACAACACCTTTTTCCTTGTTAATTCGTGTAATTGGAAGGTACGGACAATTAACGGCAATTATACGTTTCTTTTTCTTCCATTTTTTTACGTTAATTACCGTGTAATTCGACGTTAATTTGGCGTTAATTCCTTTTTCTTCCCTTTCTTCGACGCCAATACCGTGTAATTCGACGTTAATTTTCTTCTTCGTCAAGCAGATATTCATAATCCACTTCTGATAGTCGCTCCATGTTACGATCTACAATGTAACACTCGTTGGTGTACTCATCGAATTCCCATCGCTCACCTATCAGGCTTTCTTCTCCAAAGTTAATAAGCAACCCTATCGGTTTATGCGTCAATCGTAAATAATTGCATAATTGAGCACGGTGGGCGGATGACAAATGGGTGACCGACTTCAACTCCACGATGATATCGCCAGCCACAATGTCCATCTTGTATCTCTTGTCAAGGAGATGTTTCTTGTAATACACCAACACTTCCTGTTCCCGTTCGTTGTCAATACCTCGATCAAGCAGTTCAAGATGTAATGCTTCTTGATATACGGCTTCTAAGAGGCCCCAGCCCAGCTCGGAATGAACCGCCATGGATGCACCAATAATCTTATATACTTGATTAGCATATTTTGAAAGGTCAACCATACCAAAATTAACGAACAATTATACGGACAATTAACGGCAATTATATGTTTCTTTTTTCCCTTTTTCAACGTTAATTACCATGTAATTCGACGTTAATTGGACATTAATTCATTTAACTACTGGATGTCGACAATTAACGAACAATTATACGGACAATTAACGGCAATTATACGTTTTAATCAATCCCTTTTGAAAATATCCCTTGTATAAACCTTCTCCTTAACGTCGTCAAGACAGCTGTCATAACGGTTGGCGATGATGGCCTGCGACTGCGCCTTGAACTTCTTCAGGTCGTTGACGACAAGCGAGCCGAAGAAGGTGCTGCCGTCTTCAAGCGTCGGCTCGTAGATGATGACCTCCGCACCCTTGGCCTTGATGCGCTTCATCACGCCTTGGATGCTCGACTGGCGGAAGTTGTCGCTGTTCGACTTCATCGTCAGCCTATACACGCCGATGACGCAATGCTTCTCTTGGGCGGCGTTGTACTGCCCCTGGTCGTAATAGTCGTAATAGCCCGCTTTCTTCAGCACCTGGTCGGCGATGAAGTCCTTGCGGGTGCGGTTGCTCTCCACGATGGCACGAATCAAGTCCTCCGGCACGTCCTCGTAGTTGGCCAGCAACTGCTTCGTGTCCTTGGGCAGACAGTAGCCCCCATAACCAAAGCTCGGGTTGTTATAATGAGCGCCGATGCGCGGGTCGAGGCAGATGCCGTCGATGATGGCACGTGTGTCGAGACCCTTCACCTCAGCGTAGGTGTCCAATTCGTTGAAGTAGCTCACACGCAGGGCAAGGTAAGTGTTGGCGAAGAGCTTCACCGCCTCGGCCTCCTTCATACCCATGAAAAGGACTGGGATGTCCTTTTTTAGTTGAGAGTTGAGAGTTGAGAAATGCAAAGCATTCGACGGAGTCAATTGAGAGTCAGTTGAAAGTGTAGAGTTGTTAGTTGAGGCTGCCGCGTCTTGGGAGGGGCCGATAGCGCCTTCGACGAGGAGATGGGCGAAGACCTTGGCTTTCTCTTCCAGGTCGACAGTCACAAGCTTTTGGATGGCCTCGTTCTCAACGGTATAGCCTTCAATCGGCTTGGGATAGCCCACGATGATGCGGCTGGGATAGAGGTTGTCGTAGAGGGCCTTGCTCTCACGCAGGAACTCGGGCGAGAACAACAGGTTGAACTGCTTCACGCCCTTGGCGGCATATTTCACATACAGGCTTCTGGAATAGCCGACGGGGATGGTGCTCTTGATGACCATCACCGCTCCGGGGTTGACCGACAATACGAGGTCGATGACCTCCTCCACATGGCTCGTGTCGAAGAAGTTCTTCTGCGGGTCGTAGTTGGTGGGGGCGGCGATGACGACGAAGTCGGCGTCGCGATAGGCCGCTGCACCGTCAAGCGTAGCAGTGAGGTTGAGGTCCTTCTCAGCGAGGTATCGCTCTATGTATTCGTCCTGGATGGGCGACTTCCTCTGGTTGATGAGGTCGACCTTCTCGGGCACCACGTCCACCGCGGTGACTTCATTATGTTGCGCCAGCAATGTGGCAATGCTCATGCCGACATAGCCGGTGCCTGCGACGGAGATTTTCATAATTGAGAATTGATGGTTTTTAAGTTTAGAGTTTAGAGTTGAGTGTTTAGAGTCAGTGGTAAGTTTAGAGTTTAGAGTTGAGGGGTGAGAGTTGAGTGTTTAAAGTTTTGAGTCAGATGGTTTGTAGGAGTTTAAAAGGCCCGAAAGAAGACGAGCGTCTTCCTCTATCAATTGATCCATACTCAAACGGTCTTCTGGCGTGATGTAGCAAAGGTCTTCTGCTATTTCAAACTGCGAAGAGACTTCCATTAATGAACCGTATGCTATTTCGATGAAATGTGCTTTGTCTTTTACTGAAAAACGATTTACACCTTCTGCAATGTTAGAGGTTATAGAAAGCGAAGCTCTTCTAAGCTGATCACACATAGCATAACGCTCCTCTATTGGAAACTTCTTCAAAAGTTTATAAGTATTCTTTACTACTTCTTTTGCTTTCTGATAAGCAATCAGTTTTCTATATCCAAAGATTTCCATTTTTAAACAATTAAATTTTTACTATCTCTATACTCTAAACTCTAAACTCTAAACTCTAAACTAATTACCTCCCCCGATACATATCCTCATAATACTTCTGGTAATCGCCGCTGGTGACGTTATCCATCCACTCCTGATTGTCGAGGTACCAACGTACGGTCTTTTCAATGCCTTCCTCGAACTGGAGGCTCGGCTCCCAGCCGAGTTCCTTCTGCAGCTTGGTCGAGTCGATGGCGTAGCGCAGGTCGTGGCCGGCGCGGTCGGTGACGTAGGTGATCAGGTCCATGTCCTGTCCTTCGGGGCGACCCAGCAGACGGTCCACCGTGTTGATGAGCACCTTGATAAGGTCGATGTTCTTCCACTCGTTGAAGCCACCGATGTTGTAGGTCTCGGCCACCTTGCCCTCGTGGAAGATGAGGTCGATGGCGCGGGCGTGGTCCTCCACATAGAGCCAGTCGCGCACGTTCTCGCCCTTGCCGTAGACGGGCAACGGCTTGCGGTGGCGGATGTTGTTGATGAACAGCGGGATGAGCTTCTCTGGGAACTGGTAGGGGCCGTAGTTGTTGGAGCAGTTGGTCACGATGGTGGGCAGGCCGTAGGTGTCGTGGAAGGCGCGCACGAAGTGGTCGCTGGCGGCCTTGGCGGCACTGTAGGGGCTGTGGGGCTGGTATTTCAGGTCCTCAGTGAAGAAACGGCTGCCGTAGGCCAGGTGGTGCTTGCCGCTGCTGGCCTTGGTGGTGAAGGGCGGCAGGATGCCCTCGGGGTCGGTGAGCTCCAGGGCGCCGTAGACTTCGTCGGTCGAGATGTGATAGAAGCGGCAAGGAATACAGGTCCCTGAGCCCGTCGAAGGGCCGTCTATTTCGGTCGGTGCTTCGACAGGCTCAGCAACCTTCATTTTATACGGCGTAGGCAGACTCTCCCAATAGAGTTTCGCAGCTTGCAACAAGCTCAAGGTTCCCATCACATTGGTCTGTGCGAAGGTGAAGGGATCTTTGATGGAGCGGTCCACGTGGCTCTCGGCGGCGAGGTGGATGATGCCGTCGACGTGCTCGTCTTGCATCAGCTTATAGACGCCTTCGAAGTCGCAGATGTCCATGCGGACGAAGCGGTAGTTGGGCTTGTTCTCGATGTCCTTGAGGTTGGCGAGATTGCCGGCGTAGGTGAGCTTGTCGAGGTTGATGATTTTGTAGTCGGGGTATTTGTTGACGAAGAGGCGGACGACGTGGCTGCCGATGAAGCCGGCTCCGCCAGTGATGATGATAGAGCGTTTATAGGTCATGATTGGTATGATAGGTTTTTATTGGGTTTGTCGTGTTGCTCAGGAGATTGCGGGTCTGGCGCCCGCAATGAGGGGTTGAAGGGTAAGTGTGTCGTAAAAGCGGTGTTTAGAGGGAGCACACCCTAAGACCGACTTTACAAAACATCCTAAGCGGGAAACCCTCATTGCGGGCTTGACCCGCAATCTCCCGAGCTTTTGCATTATCTTTTGCTTGAGTTAGTCCGTATATCGGTGGCCATCATCTTGCGCCACTTGAAGTAGCCGAAGACGGCGATGACCACATACAAGGCATAGAGGCTGGCCTTGAAGGGGATGTCCTTGTAGAAATACAGCCCGCAGGTGACCACGTCGACGACGATCCAGACGAACCACTGCTCGAGGTACTTGCGCGCCAGGGCCCAGATGCCCACGATGCTCAGGGCGGTGGTAAAGGCATCGAGGACGGGGACGTTGCTGTTGGTGAACCTGCTGAGCAGGAAATAGATGGCCGCCCATATCGCCGCTGCGATGCCCATCCAAATAAAGGCCATGCGCTTGGGCATGTGACGGATGGGGAGGTCGGCGGTCTTCTGCCGGTGACGCATCCAGGCGATGAAGCCGTAGACCGTCATGGCGAGGTAGTAGAACTCCATGCCGCAGTCGGCATAGAGGCCTTTCTGGTAGTATAATACGATACCGAGGCTCTGCATGACGAAGCCTACGACCCACATCCAGACGCTAGCCTTGTATTCCAGGAGGATGTAGGCGAGGCCGAGGATGGTGGTGGTGATGTCGAGCCAATGGGCGGATAGGAAGTGCATGGTATTGTTTTTTTGGAAGCAAATCTTAAGCAAATCTTTTGTAAATCTTTTTCTTTGCCTAATACTGTTCTATCGGCTTGCCCTTATCGGGCTTGCCGATGACGCTTCGTCGAAGCGTTAGCGAGCTTGCGAACGGACTGCAGCAGCCCGATGAGGGCGCGCTGCTTAGTAAAGGTATTTATGGAAAGATTTGCGAACGATTTGCTTCCCTTTCCTTATTATTTATTTCTCTCCATTATTGTCTTCATGCTCTCCGCCAAAGCCACAAATCCCTTCACATCCATTTCCTTCAAGAAGATCAGCCCGTGCGTGGCGCGGATGAGTGGGTGGGCGTTCTCATAGAAGAAGTCCTTCCCGAGGATGAACTGCACGTCCTTGTAGTTCTTCACCCAGATCTGCTCCGCCAGCTCGCTGAAGGGACCATCGAAGTCGGGGTTGGGAAACTCCGCCTTGACTTGGGTCAGGTAGCTGTCCTTGAAGGCCTTCTCGAAGACGGCGAAGGCGTTGAGCGAGACGGGCACGTAGACGTTGGCCTCGGCGGGATGGAAGGTCGACCAGACGTTGCGGTAGCCGATGATCCTCAAGTCCTTGAGGTCGGCCTCTTTGTCCCACAGCCTGACGGCCTCGGCGATGCTTTGCATGACCTTGTAGTGCGTGTTGGGGCCTTGTCCCTCCGAGTCGATGGCGACGCTGATGACGGTGGGCTTGATGGTGCGGAGTTGGTTGAGGATGGGTTCTATGTCACGGTCATAATCAGGGCCAGTAAAAACAGGTCCCTGAGCCTGTCGAAGGGCCGGTCCATCTTGGATGGATCTTTCTGCAGCCGGGCCTTCGACGGGCTCAGGCACCTTGTTCCTACTATCATACAACCCCAGCCTCAGATGATGGATATGGTCCAAGGCAGTGCCGGCGTAGGCCCAGACGAGCTCTTCCTCGAACTCACGGACCTCGCCTTTGAGCTTCTGTACCTCGGGGCTGTTGGGCTTGCCCGCCTTGAGGTTCTCTATCTCCGTCGTGAAGCGTGCCTCGACGTCGGTGACGCTCTTCAGCGCCCAGAGCCCCACGGCGTCGCGGAGGATGCGGTGGCAGAAGCCGCGGCGCATCTCGTCGGGGTTGCGGCGGGCGACGTTGTCGAGGTAATGGTGGATGTCCTTCTCCTGCTTGAAGCGGTAGCCTTGCTCGAAGAAGTCGGGGTAGCGCACCATCTGGATGCGACCCTGATGGAGGTAGTCCAAGGTGTCCTGGAGGGCCTCACGGAGGAAGGCGTCGGTGACGGAGTGGTAGCCCGAGGTCATGATGGCGAAGTGCACCTGGTTGTTGGGCGAGCGCAGCTGCCTATTGATGAAGGGCATGAGGCCCAGCATGATGTCGTCGTGGTGCGGACCGGTGTGGTAGATGACTTCGTTCTCGAAGGGCTTGGCGCCGCGCCAGAGCTTGGCTTCGACGTCGGCGATGACCTGTTGCACGGTGTCGAGGCTGAGGTCGGGGATGCGGGCGCAGCGGGGGTCGTTCCTAAGGTCGTCAAGCGTCAGCTTGTGGGCATAACGGTCAAGGATCTTGCAAAGACCGAGTATGGCGTGTTCGGTCTTCTCGAAGCTCCATGGGCCATCAAAGTAAGTGGGGTCGGTTTTGGGGAACACGATAATACTGTGTTTTTAAAACTATTTTTTTCTTTGAGCTCTTTATTTTCTTTCTATCAAGTTTTTCTTTCTATCAAGAATTTAGAGAATTTGAGAATTTTCCTTTTCGGGTCTTCGTTTTTGAATTATCGTGGAATTTGAGAGGAAAACCGCGGTTTTCCTTTCTCTCATTCCCCGCACCGAAGGTGCAGAACTTCAGTAGCTTTTCTCTTAATTCTCCAATTCTTGATAAAGAAAACTCTAATTCCAAAGCACCGCAGGTGCAGCACTTCAGCATCTTTTCTCTTAATTTTTTAATTCTTGATTATAAAATACATCACTTTAACTGTTCCTTTTATAATCTGGCTTATTTGGAATCCATTTATACTCAAGGCTTTCTGCACCAAAATTCAATAGTAGTCCGAGCTGCTGTTTGCCTATGTGCAGATAATTTATCAGTTGACTCTGAAACTCCCCTGTTATTTCGGCAAAAGCCTTAAGCTCAACACCTATTTTACCGTAACAAAGGAAATCGTAAAAGAAATCATGCTCAAGTTGTACACCATGATAAACCATCACGATATGTTTTTCTCTTTCGTAAGGAATACCGTTTTCTTTCAAAAGCACTTCAAATGCATCTTGATAGACTTTTTCCTTAAATCCACAGCCTAACTCTTTGTGAAGTTGCATAGCCAGACCGAGAAGAACACCACTTTCCTTTGGATATAACAAACCGCCCATGATTATCTGGTCATTTTGATTGATGCTTGTTTTTTCCATCAAGAATTTTGAGAATTCAAGAACTACCCATTTCGAGCTAAATTATTTGAATTTGCTGGGAATTTGAAAGAAAATCGTACGATTTTCATCCTCTAATTCCAATGCACCGAAGGTGCAGCGCTTCAGCAGCTTTTCTCTTAATTCTCTAATTCTTGATAAAGAAAACTCTAATTCCAATGCACCGCAAGGTGCAGCCTTCAGTAGCATTTCTCTTAATTCTCCAATTCTTGATAAAGAAAACCTAACTCCGATGCACCGCTAGGTGCCTCACTTCAGTAGCTTACAAACGACCATCAATAATATCTCGCGGGAGGATGCCCTTCACGTCGTAGATGACGCCGTTGTCCTTGACGAAGGACTTCACGTCCATGTCGAGGAAAGCATTGTGCGCCACGGCGAGGATGACCGCGTCGAACTGCGTCGTGGGCAACTCGTTGGTGATCACCACGCCATATTCTTGGAACACATGCTCGGCGTTGGCCCAGGGATCGTAGACCGTGATGTTGGGCGTGTACTCACGCAGGGTGTTGTAGATGTCGACCACCTTGGTGTTGCGGATGTCGGGACAGTTCTCCTTGAAGGTGACGCCGAGGATGAGGATCCTGGCGTTCTTCACCAGCACGCCTTTCTTGTTCATGCACTTGATGGTCTGGTTGGCCACGTAGGCACCCATGCCGTCGTTCAACCTCCTCGAAGCACGCATGATGCGCGGCAACACGCCGTAGACTTGTGCCTTCTGGATGAGGTAGTACGGGTCGACAGAGATGCAGTGACCGCCGACGAGGCCAGGGCTGAGCTTGATGAAGTTCCACTTGCTGGAGGCGGCTTCGATGACGTCGTGCGTGTCGATGCCCATGGCGTTGAAGG